>Ga0066376_10000364_pt1 | contig 41232 bp, 40 predicted proteins | sample Knorr_S15_td_Bot_FD_77009 | JGI IMG/M metagenome (GOLD analysis project Ga0066376, IMG submission 77009) | Marine microbial communities from Southern Atlantic Ocean transect - Knorr_S15_td_Bottom_ad_5009_LV_A | ecosystem: Environmental > Aquatic > Marine > Oceanic | place: Southern Atlantic... | reverse complement strand
TGGGACACTTTCGGCTCCTTTCTAGGCGCGGTAGATCTATACCCTGCGCCGGGAGTCCAAACACACCACCACCCTCATGTTTCTCTCCCTTTAAAAGTGTCCCATTATCGCTGAACGCCTACATGGACGAGCAGATTGAAAACGCAGGACCAAGGTAAGGATGGGGGTGAATCACTGGGCTAAATCAGGAATAACTAGAACCGGTTGATGGAGACGTAACTGTGACTAAGCCATTCATGTTTTTCTTGGCGTTATTTGTCGCATTGGGACTCAGCATCGGCGGTTCTTTTGCGGGTGGTGTTGCTTTTGGCAGAAGTCAGGACAACGAGGCTGGAGCCGGCACGCCAACTTTGGCGATTCCCGGTAATTTTGCCCGTAGTTCCGGTAGTAATTTTGGCGGAAATTTCGGTCAAACATCGGCTGGACAATCGCCCCAAAGCTCCACCGCCGATTCCACCGGAGACGGAGGACTCCCTGAGAATCTGGCAGAACTCCGTCAGCGCATCCAGTCCGGCGATGTCAGTCCGGAGGACCTGGCCCGGCTTAGAGAGCAGTTTCAGTCCGGGAATTTTAACCCGGAGAGCCTAGTGCAACTGCGTGAGCAGTTTCTATCCGGAGATGCAACGGCCGGAGATACAAGCGCCGGAGATGCAAGCGCTGAGGACTTGACGCAACTGCGCCAATCGTTCGGAGGTAGGCCCGGAGGCGGTATCACCGGCACTGTGGATGCGGTCGATGGCAACCAACTAATGGTGGACACAGCCAGCGGCCCAAGAACCGTGACCATAGGCCCGGACACCGTCATACAGAAGTCATCAACTGGAACTTTGGACGATTTGCAACAAGGCGTCAGAATCGCCGCCTTTGGCGCCACCGAGGGTGAAGAAGCTAGTTTCGTTGTGTTGATACCGGAGGGAGCTGCCGGGCTCTTTGGTGACGGGATATTTTTCGGGAACCGTCCCAGACAGGGCGAGGGTGGATTCGATGGGACAGAAGGCTCCGGAGAGCGCCGCTTCCGCAGGGGCGGAGGCCCTACGCCGTAGATTGAACTCGGTATTCTGCCCAGTAGGTACAATCTATTTAAAACATCCCCTGCGCCTTGAAACGCAGGGGTTGTTTTTGTTTTAGTCTTCGGATTGGCCCGATTCAGCGGCAATCTCTCCCCAAACACCACCGATTACAGCCAATATCACCCAAATCTTAAAATTCTAACAGTGGCTTAAATATTGGGACATATAATACCCACAACTTGATTCTCCAAGCCCCGTATTACAGGTTTTAAGAGAGACTGAACAGGCTCGATGAACAGATTAACTAAATTCGCTGGATTGTCGATGGCCGCCTTGGCCGTCGTAGTGTTATTACCGGGGCGGAACGCATACTATTGGAATTCGAAGCCGGATTCACCCTGGAAGCCAGGATTATTGGAGTGAGCCTGGCCAACGACTTGGCAATGCTCAAGGTAGACCCGTCTCTTCTCGCAGACATTAGCCCGGTGTAATTCGGAGATTCCTCGTCGGTGCGCCCCGGCCAGATGGCGGTGGCCATTGGAAGCCCCTTCGGCCAAGCTCGTTCAATCTCGGTTGGAATTATAGCGGGGATTAACCGGATTTTGGGCAGCAAGGAAGGGAGACCGATTCACGGCAGCCAGCAAATAGGTTTCGCTCTACCTGCAAACACATTGGCCCGGCTTTGCCCGCGCTGAGAGTACAAGGGGTTATTGAGTCGGGACTGCTGGGAGTAGCAGGCATAGCGGTAAGCGCCAGGGTGGCGGAGCGGTTGGGACTGCCGGTGCTATCGGGCATCTACGTAACCAGGGTCTTGGCCGATAGTCCAGCCGGATTTGCCGGGATTGTGCCTGCCGGACCTGGGCTGCGAGGATTGCCTGTTGGCGGCGACGTGATTATCGCCGTTGACTCCGTTCCGGTAACCGCGCTTCAAGGTTTTTTTCGCCGAGTTGGATAGACACGGCCCCGGCGAACCAATCGCATTGAGCATTGTACGTAAGGGCGTAGAGCAGGAATTGCCAATCTCCCTGGCCTCGTGGCCGGCTGGAGAGAACCCGTTCACCACATCAGCGGACGTGGGCCCCAGAGATTTGGCTGGATCTGCGGTTTTCCAGTATCCGTTTATCCGGCCGCTTCCCGGCTTCTCCTTTCCCGACATCTTCCCGGAGAACCCCTAACGAACGTGGAGCGTCAGATATGACGCTCCATCGGTTCTCTGTGCCGACTGGACCTTCGGAACCCCCCGAAGGTTCGGTCACTTTTTTAGTATATCTGCGAATTTGTTCCGAAAGTCCATAAAGGCAGAATCTATAAAGGTAAAGAAATGGCCTGGCCGGACTGGGCGCTACGGGTCACGGCCTCGGTGAATTCCATGTAATGAACTCCGACGTCGAAGGGAGTGTGGACGATTGTTTCTTCTCCTCGAATCGCGCCTACGAACTCCTGTTCCACACGCCAGGCGTACTGCCCTTCCGGCGGATTGGTGATTTCGCTCAGCTGGGTGTCGCCTCGCCTGCCGCCAAAAAGATTTAGCTTTCCGTCTAGGTGCAGGGTACCCTCGCTGCCATAGAGCCAGATGTCGTTGCCCGGAGACAACCCGGTGGCGGCGCTAACGCGGATGTGGGCTTGGGCTCCGTTGGCCAGTTCGCACAGGACATCAACGTGGTCCGGGATGGTGACGCCCACCCGGTTGCCGTTATCGTCGATGCGGTAGGAAGCATTGACCTTGGTCATGGCCATGACCTTGGTGGCCCGGCCTGCCCAGCGAATCATCGCCTCGTACCAGATTCCCATGCTCAAGATGTTGTACCCGCTCAAGTCACGGTTGTGACGCCAGTGTAGTGGTCCGCCGATTTCCACGAAATCCGGCCCCAAGACTTGAATCTCAACCGACAGCAAGTCCCCTAAATAGCCGTCGTTGATTTGCTTATTGATTAGGTCGTCCACCCGGAAGGTCATGGGCGAGGGCACAATCTGAGCGACCAACTCGGGCTTCTCCCTAGAGGCGTCCAGCATGTCCTGTGCCTCGGCAGCATTGGTGGCCATGCGCGCTTCGCACAGCACGTGTTTGCCGCTCTCCAGTGCCGCCAAGGTGAGGGTACGGTGCATATAGGGCCATGTGCCGATGCACACCGCATCCAGAGAATCGTCCTCCAGAAGCTCCTGCCAGTTGCCATACACCTGAGGAATGTTGAATTGGTCCGCAACTTGGCGACCGGACTGCATGCTCCGGTTGGCCACGGCGGCTATCTCAACGCCTTCAACCGATTGAAAGCCGGGAATGTGCCGCTCCCGGGTGTTCTTGCCAGCCCCGATTAGTCCTATTCGAACGGATTCGTTGGCCATTAGCTGACTCCTTATTAAGGCGAATATGCCCGTCTGTTATTGTCAGTCTTTGCGTCGGTAAATCCACTTAATCTTAGTCATGTGTCGAACAAAATCCTCCACCGTCCCCCTTTGTAAAGGGGGATACAGGGGGATTTGTCCATCGTGGGGATTTTCAAGATTAGCTCCACTAGGCTCCCTATAGTTCAAAAACAGAGTTACGATTAGAGAGGCAGTGAAATTGCTTGCCCGGTTTGGGCGCTACGAGTCACGGCTTCGGTGAATTCCATGTATTGCACGCCCACGTCAAAGGGCGTGTAGGTTACCTTCTCTTTTCCTCGGATTGCATTGATGAATTCTTCCTCCACTCGCCATCCCCCCCGCATGCCTTCGGCGATGGGAATCTCGGTAAGCTCTTTGTCCCCACGTCGGCCACCGTAGATGGTGGTGAAAGGCGATCCGGTCAGGTGTATCGTGGCCTCGCTGCCGAAAAGCCAGAGTTCCTGGCCCATCTGCAGTCCGGTGGCGGTGCTCCAACTTAGGTCGGCTTGTGCACCGCATGCCATTTCACAGAGGACGTTCACGTGGTCGGGAATGGATATCGTCCGCATCACGCCGTTTTCGTCCTTCCTTCGGGGCACGTACACCTTGGTCATGGCCATCACCCTGGTGGCTGGGCCGACCAAGCGCATGATTGCCTCATACCAGATACCCAAACCCATGATGTTGTAACCGCTGTAATTGCGGTCCTGCCGCCAATGAAGCTCACCGTCGTAGTCGACGAACGAGTCCGAGCGGTCTGCTCGACCGTGTTGGTCGGACACCCTGAGCCTGACGGCCAGCAACTCCCCCAGATAGCCGTTGGAAACCAAGTCTATCAAGGTGGGCTCAACCTGAAGCAATTGAGGGGCCGGGACAATCTGGGTCACCAGATGGGGCACCTGACGAGACGCATCCAGCATCTCTTGGGCTTCGGAGGCGTTCATGCACATCCTGGCTTCGGTAAGCACGTGTTTATCATTATCCAACGCCGCCATAACCAAGGTGCGGTGCATGTAGGGCCAGGTGCCTACACAAATGGCATCGGTGTCGTCTGCTTGAATCAAATCCTGCCAATTATCGTATACAGTGGGAATCTCAAACTCGCTGGCGATGCGCTCGCCGGATTCCCTGCTACGGTTGGCCACGCTCACTATCTCCACACCTTCTTGTTCCCGCAATCCGGTGATATGTCTGAGACGGGTGTTGGCGCCAGCCCCTACAAGGCCCACCCGGACAATTCCATTTTCCATTGCCTAACTCCTTACCTGTGGAAAGGTTTAAGTGGCACGCATGCCATGAATCTAACAGGCCTTAAATCCAAATCGAAAGGCCCACAGGAAGCCCGCTAGATTATAGGGGACGCCGCAGCATCAGTCTAGAAGCGTGGGTTATTTAGCGGTGTTTCAGGCGTATCACAGGAGATGAGCTTGTAGAGCCAGTCTTTCGTGAAGCCCAATGTATTGTTCTCGGACAGGCTGGCGTGGAAATGCAACCGGAGTTCTCGTCAGTGGCTGGCTGAGCCTAAGCACCCTCGACTATGCAGACCCTTCGACAAGCTCACCACGACCGGTTTAGGTTCACCACGAATGGCTCTAGTTCAACACGAACGGTTGCTAGCTGACTACCGGTGGCTGGACAAGCTCACCTTCCCAAGTCATCTGCGATCCCGTTCCAATCCCGTTCGTCCTGAGCCTGTCGAAGGATTCCCGACATTGGGTGTTCTTAGGCAATGCTCGCCACTAACACAAATACCGAACACAAATGCCGGTCGTCATTGTGGGTTTGTTTAAGAGCCTAACATACTCTAAAAATGGCAATGGTTCGACAAGCTCACCGCGAACAGTTTAAGTTCATCTCGAACAGTTCTGGCTCACCACGAACGGCTCTGGCTCACCACGAACAGTTCTGGCTCACCACGAACGGCTCTGGCTCACCACGAACGGTTCTGGCTCACTACGAACGGCTTTGGCTCACCACGGAGCGGCTTTGGCTCACCACGAGCGTATGATGGCTGACCACTATTGGCTCGATTAGCTTAGGACGAGGGGGGAAAAAATCGGCTCAGGCTCCAAGGCACCGGCCAGTCGGGGTAAAATACGGCACTAGATATGGGAATTCTTATCAGGTTTGTCCAGAGACTGTTAAACCTTTTCACCTCTGCCCGGTTTGTGGTGGAGGGAGACAGCATGTTGCCCACGTTGGTTGAAGGGCAGTCGGTGGTTGCGGTGCGCACCAGGAGGTCTTGGAACCGGTTGGAGAGAGGCGACATAGTGGTATTCCGCCACTTGGAGTTTCCCAACCGTGTTTTTATCAAACGTGTAGTCGGTTTTCCCGATGAGCAGGTGCGGGTGGAAAATGGGGCGGTATTTGTCGATGATGTGTTTTTGGAGGAGCCCTACTTGAACGGGCAGAATGAGGGCAGGCCGGAACTGAATCGAACTTGGTGGAACGGCCCCGGCGAATTATTCATAGTGGGTGACAACCGTCTCGAAAGTCAGGATAGCCGTACTTTCGGGCCAGTGGACGGAGCCTTGGTTCTGGGGCGGGTGTGGCTTAGGTGCTGGCCGCTCAGAAGATGGGCCATAGAGCCTGGCCGGGATGGCCGGAAGTAGACTTGCCTAGAGCTTCCAGAAATTGCCCACCTGGCAAATCATGTCAACCTTGTGGATGGATCCCGCGGGCCACCCAACCATCTTGATCCAGTCCTCAAAGTGGGCCTGCTCCACGGCTTCGCATTCGGAAACCAATGTCCCGTTGGCCAGGTCGCCGTAGACTTTCAGGATGGTTGTGCGCCGGTCGGGACGCCACTTCTTCACAGCGTCCAGTTTGTCTCGAAACTGTTCTTCAGTGATTCCCGGCACGTTGTGAATCGCAATAAATCGGGCCATCTGCTCACATACCTCTGGCTGAGTGTTGGTTTTGCTTTGTCATTCTAAGGAGCGAAGCGACGTAGAATCTCTGGGCTGTGCATTAAACCCCGCTATTCGCTCTATCAACTTTAATCCTGCGGCGGCACGAAAGGATAAGGTATGGCAGGACCGTCCTTCAATGGCAGCACCACAGTGGCGGTGCCAGGCATGCTTTCAATCCCGTCTTGTGTAGTCATGCCCAAGTCCAAGTCCACCAAACCCATTCCTCCCTTCTCCTTCAGGCCGGTGATTCTGCCCCACATAATCAGTATGTCGCCGGGAACCAGCATGGCCCGGTGCTCGAAACTGGCCTTCCAAGGCCAGCCCCTAGGCAAGGTCCAGTCCTTCAAGTATTGGGGCGCGACGCTCTGCTTCCAAGAGCCGTGAACCAGAAGCGCCGGGTTCTTATCGTGGTTCAGGCCAAAGTCCAGGTCGTAATGAATCCGGTGAAAGTTCTCGATGGCTGCGCTCCAGCGGAACAGGTGGGTGGGCGTGGGGTGGTAGATATATTTGGGCAGTTCCATCCCCTCATGCACATCTTCAAAAAAGGTCTGCTTTTTGTTGCGCAACTGCTCACCGGTGGGTCTCTCGTTGTGGGTGAGCATTTCTTCTTCCGACAGTTTCAGAAGTTCTTCCAGAGATATAGACATGTCTGGTACCTCAGCTAGTCTAGAGTAGCGCTGTGATTAAAGGGATAGACCGGGCCACTGGTTAACCCGGCTTGCCGTCGAGTCCCGGTTTATCGTCGAGTCCAAGCCTACCGTCTAATCGTAGAAGCGCGGGTGATGCAAAGCACTTCTTTTTTCTCGTTGGTGAAGGTGGTCTCGGTGGTGATAATCAGGAAAGGCTTCCCTTCCCGGCCAACCCGTTCTCGGATGTCCGAGTACCGGTTCTGGAAGAAAAGCTTGTCGCCGATGCTGGGATATTTGTAAATCTCCAGTTCGTTACCGGCGTTCAATACCCGGACCAAGGGTGTGGGAACCGGAGGCAGCGCTCCGGGCCTCTCCACGCGACCGATACCATCAGATTCGGGGTCTTCCAAGAATGCCTTGGTTATGGGGTCTTCCTGATCGGGTCGGATCCGAGTGGCCATGTAACTGACCATGATTGGAGGGGTTATAATCTCCCCGTATGGTGTAGTCTTAGCGAACTCAGCGTCCCAATAACGTGGATCGGGGTCCATCAAAGCTTGGGTGAACCTCCTTAGATACTCTTCGTTCACATCACCCCAGGCCTCGACAACCTCACCGGAAACACCGATCATTGCTTGGACTTCCGGCGTCAACGCCGACTCAGTTTCTTGCGCCATTACTTATTCCTCTGTTGAGTTAGACGGTTGACCAGATGGCTCTCAGACAGGAATCAGACTAACCTAGTCACATAATTCAGTCAATATCCGGCGTGCCGGGGAGATGTCCCGGCTGCGAACTCGTGGTTTGGATATTTGCCCATGAAATCATTTTGGTGGCTGGCCTTGATTGCCGCCGTGCTGGCCTGTGGCGGGACTGCCACCCTTGCGCCGTCGCCGGTGGCGCAAACCGTTCTTCCTCCGACAGTGGCCTCCCCTCAAACGGTGGTCCAGCCCACTGAATCAATGACCAAGACCGCAACCAAGACGGCTGTCACAGCAACCATAAACCCCGACCAACCAACTCCAATCCCGGGTCAAGCGATTAATGGCCCGGTGGTCAGAATCGGGAGCGGGGAAGTATTTGCTTATTTTGCTGTAGAGTTGGCGCTAACGGCTGATGAGCAGATACAGGGTCTATCTGGTCGGCTTGTTTTGGAAGCAGACACCGGCATGCTTTTCGTATATGAAATGCAACGAAAGTACAGCTTCTGGATGCCCGACATGCACTTTCCCCTGGATATAGTTTGGATTGGCTCCGACTGCACAGTGGCCGACGTAACCCTGAACGCCCTTCCTCCCGAACCTGGCCAAGCTAGCCAGGACCTACTCCTGTATTCGCCCAAGACGCCGGTCCAGTACGTTCTGGAAATCAATGCCGGAGAAGCCGAGGCCAAGGGAATCAAAGCGGGGGTTGGCGTAGAGTTCCTCGGCGGGCTGGCAGAGAAATACGGCTGCTAACACCTGACACCTAAGCCAGACACGTGACTCCTGGCTCTTGGCTCACCTTGCTCAGTCCAACCTCAACAATGTCATTCTGAGGAGCGAAGCGACGAAGAATCTCTTGCCCAAGCGTGAAGATTCTTCGCTCCACTCAGAATGACATCGTTATGGACGGGATTGCGCTTCAGGCCAACGGCAGCTAAATTAGTGGCAGGAACTGGATCAAAAAACCTGGATAAAGACAAATAAGGACTGAATTAAATGGACATCTTGGTATCTGGATCAATGGCTTATGACCGAATCATGGACTTCCCCGGACGTTTTTCCGACCACATCATGCCCGACAAGATTCACATGATTAACGTGAGTTTTACGGTCAACGGACTGAAGGAGAATCTGGGCGGCACCGCCGGGAACATCGCCTATGTACTGTCCCTGCTGGGAGAGAAAGCCAGAATATTGGCGACGATGGGCCACGACTATCATCAGTATTTCCAATGGTTGGAAGAGAAAGGGATAGGCACCGGGGACATCCGCATCATCAACGAAGAATTAACCGCCTCCGCCTATATCACGACGGACGAAGGGGACAACCAGATTACCGGGTTCAATCCCGGTGCCATGAAGTTCCCATCCCTGTGCGACCTGACCAAAGCGACACCCGCCGATTGCTTGGCAATCGTTGCCCCCGGAAATCTGCAGGACATGGCAGATTACACCAAGGCCTACCATGAAAACGGAATATTTAGCATATTCGATCCCGGCCAGTCTCTACCCATCTGGGATGCCAAAGACTTGGCCAATACCATAAGCATGTCAAACATGCTGGTATCCAATGACTACGAGTTGGGTCTGATTCAAAACGCCACCGGTCTGTCGGAAGACCGACTCCTAGAGAGCGTAGGAACCATAGTTACCACCAAAGCCGAGCACGGCTGCGACGTAACCACTGCGGCTCGCACACTGACCGTGCCCGTGGTTCCCACCCCCGGCGTTGTGGACCCCACCGGCGCTGGCGACGCATTCCGCGGCGGGTTAATCAAGGGTTTGGTCGAAGGACATTCTGTTGAACGGGCGGCTCAGATGGGCACTGTGTGCGCGCATTATGCGGTACAGAAGTACGGCACCCAGGAATATCACTTCACCATTGATGAGTTCAACACCACATTGGAGCAGAACTTTGGGAAAGCGAATTCCTAGTAGCCACCGTCGTCCGAATCTTCTTCTTGACCGACTTTATCGTCCCCTGAGTCATCAACAGGATCATCGATAATCAAGCCGCTTAGCACGATAAAGGCTTCATTCAGAGCGCTGACTGAACCTCCGGGAGAGGCTCCGCCAGCCAGGACGTAGATGCGGTTGCCAAGGTTGACTACACCGATTCCATGCCTGGCGGTCGGCAATGGCGGCCCGGTTTCCCACATATTCGAAACTGGGTTGTAGGATTCGTTCTCTTCAAATGTCCCTTCCGTGGCCTCGCCGCCGAATACGTACAATTCTCCCAAGACGGTCGCTGCTCCGATTCCGCTTCTGGCAGTGGGCAGAGGCTCCGCAAAGTTCCACCGGTCTAGATTTGGATTGTAAATTTCAGTGACGGTCAGGTTGCGCGCGTAGGAGGTAAGCCGGCCACCCACGGCAAAAATCCTTTCTCCCACCACAACGGCCGCCAAGTGGTCCCTGGCGGTTGGCAGGTCTTCTAGGGATTCCCAAGAATCGTTGGCCGGGTCGTAAGCTTCCACCGAATTTAGATCCTGCGTTGCGTCTCTCCCTCCGATGGCGTAAATCTTGCCATCTAAGGCCGCTGCTGCCAGTGCGCCTCTGGCCGTGGGCAAAGGAGCCTTGGCTGTCCATGTGTCTGCCTCAGGATCATAGACCCATACGTTGTCAACCGGGCCCCACCGTCCGTCTAGACCGCCAATCAAATAGACGAATCCGTTGAGACCCGCCGCCGCCGGGTGGTCCACTCCCCGGGGAATGGGTGCTAGATTTCGCCATGTGTCGGTGGCCGGGTCGTATTCTTCCATGGCCGTCGCGCCCCTTCCGAACCCTCCCATAACGTAAAACTTCCCGTCCAAGACCGCCGCCGCCACTTCGCCTCTGGAAGTGGGCATATCGGCCAACCGAGTCCAAATACCTGGTAGCGGCCTGGAGTCCAGAGCCGAACTTGGTCTTGCAGTCTCGCAGAGCTGACCATGTATCCCGGCGATGCGGTAATCGAATTTTTCTCTTTCATAGAGCAACAACAACTGGATGCCCTCGGTCAACACTTGGGCGTATGAGAAACCGGGCTCAGGGCAGCCCAGGCTGGCGTCAGGCCAGGTAACCTGTTGCGCCGCAAGTATCCTCACCCCGTCTAGCGGATTTTCGAACCGCTCTGCCAAGTCGTCCATGGCCGACCTGATTCCAAGGTGGACAAGCCCGCGAATCTCCGCTGCCGTCAAAGTTACTTCTCTCAATTCCGAGGTTTTAACTTGAGCCGGAGTTCGAGGTATCGTCGATAACGTAGCTTGAGGAGACTGGGGTGTTTCGGTAGCGGTTTCCTGCTGTTTTGGCGTCGGGCTCGCTGAGACAACCGGCGAAAGCGTCGAGTCGGGAGAAACGGACCGGGTGGCCGGTACGGCTGGCGTTGATGGAGCCGCCGTATCCACAGCGCCGCAGGCCAGCACGAAAAAAAGTAACAATGCTGGTATCCATAGAATTCTCAGACTCAACATGCGCACGTTCCCCGATTAAAGCCCAATTTTCTGACAACTATACGCTCAAATCGCACATTTAGACTGGAGTGATATCGAGCCGTTCTTGTTGCCTTGCCATGCCTGTTCAGCTACAATCCTTCTCGGCTCGAGAGAGGTTCTCGAACCGGCCCCAACGGGTAGGAAACTGCTAGCGGAGGACGAATTCTGGCGGAGGACTAATGTCTGTAGGCGTGTTTGACGGAGTGAAAGTGCTGGACCTGAGCGAGGATATCGCCGGGTCTTTTTGCGCCAGGTTGCTGGCCGACTACGGCGCCGATGTGCTGAAGCTGGAGCCCCCTCAAGGCGCAGGCCTGCGTAAGATGGGGCCATTTTTCGGAGACGACCCTCACCCGGAAAAGAGTCTTTTCTACCTGGTCATGAACCTGAACAAGAAAGGGGCCACACTGAACCTGGAAACGGCCACTGGCCGGTCTCTTTTGAAGCAGTTAACTGATCATGTGGATGTGATCATAGAATCATATAGGCCCGGCCACCTCTCCCAACTCGGCATAGGCTACCAAGAGCTATCCGATATTAACCCCGCATTAGTAATGACATCCATCACTCCCTTCGGACAAGACGGCCCTTACAGCCAATATAAAGGGGAGGAAATCGTCAACTATGCCATGGGGATGATTATGAGCATCAGCGGCGTACAGGGCCAGGAGCCGCTCAAGCACGGTGGTTTTCAAGCCCAATACGAAGGTGGGCTTAACGCCGCCGCAGCCACGGCCATGGCCCTGTTCATGCAATTCAACACCGGGGAAGGCCAGCATATCGACGTGTCCACAACTGAGTGTGTGGCTTCCACGATGTTGGCTACACAGACCCTGTATCCTTTTTCCGGCGGCACTCCCATCAGAAGGAGGGCTTCCGGCAGTATGTTCGGACATCCCATGCCTTGCGCCGACGGCTGGATTATCGTCCAGACTGGCGGGGGTGCGTCCTGGGAAGATATTTCCGGCTTTTTCGAGTCTCCTGAGATGCTGGAACCGCGCTTCTCCGACCAAGCCCAGCGATCCCAAAACGGGGAAGAACTGGACGGGATAGTGCTAAATAACATCAAGAACCGGAGCAAATGGGAGCTATTCCCCAAAGCGGCCCAAACCCGCATGCTCTTTGGATTAGTGCAAACGCCCTTGGAACTGGCGGAATGCGCTCAACTGGAGTCCAGAGATTTCTACCGGGAGATCGAACACCCGGTAATAGGCAAGATCAAAGTCCCCGCCGTTTTGTTCAACTTGAGCCTTACGCCTTATTTGCAGTGCGGGCCGGCGCCGACGCTGGGTCAGCACAACCGTGAGATATACGTTGAGGGCCTGGGATATTCCCGAGAAGAGATGAACCGGTTGCGCCAGCTAAACGTGATTTAGGAATTAAAATTTTTTCCGCAGAGACGCGGAGTTCGCAGAGAAGAAATAACCGGAAATCTGTCTGCGGCCTCGGCGCTCTCTGCGGTAAAAGTCCTACCCTAGGGATGAACATTTAGAGAGGTACGGAAAAAAGTTGACACTGCCATTAGACGGAATCCGCGTTTTGGATTCCACCTACGTTTTTGCCCTGCCCTACACCGGTGGACTGTTGGCTGATATGGGAGCCGAAGTAATAAAGGTGGAGGGTCCCGGCCGCCCCGATGTTACCCGCACAGGGGGGTACGCAGGCGCTTTCCCCGACGGTGAACATGGCGAGGACTGGTGGAACCGGCCATCTACCTATAACCTGATTCACCGGGGTAAACGCTCTCTGACTCTGGACATGACCGATGAGCGGGGCCGAGACCTGTTCCGACAAATGGTCAGTGTCAGCGATGTGCTCATGGAGAACTTCACGCCGCGGGTGATGCGGGGCTGGGGCCTGGATTACGCCAGCCTGCGCAAGATAAAACCCGACTTGGTGATGGTGTCCAACACGGGCTATGGCCACGGTGATGGCCCTTACTCGGGCTACCCCGCTCAAGCTACCACTCAAGAGGCAACCCACGGACACTGCTGGATTACCGGCTATCCGGGGGGGCCGCCAGCCAAAGCCGGTGCGTCCTTCGTCGATTTTCTATCAACCTGGACGGCCCTTTTCGCCATTGGAGCAGCCCTGCGCTACCGCAACAAGACGGGTCAAGGGCAGTGGGTGGACATGGGCATGTACCAGTCGGGTGTGCTTTTCACCTCCGAGTACATCATGGACGCCATCGCCAATGGACGGGAGGGCGGTAGAATAGGCAACCGACATCCGACTCGCGCTCCTCAAGGGTGCTACCGGGCCTTGGGCGAAGACCAGTGGATTACTTTGTCGGTGGGCGACGATCAGCAGTGGCATGCCCTATGCGGACTCATGGACCGGCAGGACCTGGAGCAAGACCAGAGGTTTGCCGACATACTAGCCAGGCAGCGCCACCACGACGACCTGGACGAGATTATCACGGTTTGGACTTCCGGCGTGGACAAGTACGAACTTATGCACCTGATGCAACGCCAGGGAATACCCTCCGGGCCAGTGCTCACCGGCAAGGACATCCACTTCGACCCCCAATACCAGAACCGAGGGTTCCTGGAGCGGGTCACATATCCCGCCGACAGGGACATCGGGACTCGACCGTTTATCGGACGGCCCTACAAGTTCTCTAAAAGCCCGCTTAGGATTCATGGACCTTCGCCCACATTCGGCCAGCACAACCAACCATTGCTCCAAGACTTGCTGGGAGTGGACGATGCCCGTTATCAGGAGTTGGTGCAGGACGCAGTGATAGCCACTGTTCCGACCACCGGCGAGCCTAGCCCGCAGATACCACCCGAGCAGGCGGTGGAAAGAGGATTGATTGGCGCTTGGGACCCGGACTTCAAGAAACATCTGGAGATTTAAGCCGGCATCGGGCGTTATTGACACCATCCACACCGGAGAATAAGCTTTTGTTAGATGCTCTTATTTAGTTTTCTAAGCTTGGGCATCCACACTGGGCCCGTAGCTCAGCGGTAGAGCAGTCGGCTCATAACCGACGGGTTGCAGGTTCGACACCTGCCGGGCCCACCAACCATTCCCAGCAAAAACCCTTAGCAAACCAAGTCCCCCACCGCCCGGCCCTATCATTCTTCTGGGAGCAACCTCAGAACATCAACGTGGCGTGGCCGGAGCATGCCGAAGTGGCGTTAAGGACATGGCTTTGGTCGTGTGTCACTAGTGGCGCGGGCGGTGTCCGAATGGCCTGAAGAGCCGATGCCCAAACTTCGTGGACGAGCGTGATAAGCCTTGGCCTTTTCTTCCAAAGCCTCACGTATCAGGGCAGCTATTGATGTGCGGTTCTCAGTTGCCATCATCCTCAAACGTCCGAGGAGTTCTTCGGGGATGGATATTGTGGTGCGTTCCATAACATAATGATGGCATGTGTAATTTATAAGGTCAATTGATTGGCCTACAAAAATGCCTAAACTGTTAACGCTTAATCGTTTAGTGAGGAAAAAACGCATGAAAACAGTTGCCGCGGTTGTGATAGACAAAATGGCCCCTTTGGACCTATGGGGACCGATTCAGGCCTTCCAGGTCGCATTTGCCGCCAATCCGAACGAACCCACCAAACCCGACTCGTCCAAGCCCCTATATAAAATCATCACCATAGGAAAAACCAAAGGACCGATTGCTACCGGCAGCGGCGCTGGCCCGGCGGTGATGGTGGATCACAGTTTTTCCGATGACGTGGAATACGACATTCTGTTGATACCCGGTGGCCAAGGGACCCGTGATTTGGTGAATGACGCTGGCTTCATAGATTCCCTGAAAGCGGCTTGCGGCAAGGCGGATATCATCGCCACTGTGTGCACCGGCTCCGGCCTTCTAGCGAGAACCGGCATTCTGGACGACAAAGAGGCCACCAGCAACAAGACCGCTTGGTCTTGGGCGTTGGAGCAAAGCTCAAAGGTAAAATGGAACGTGGAACCCCGTTGGGTGGATTTGGTGGACGCTGAGGCCCAAACGGGCATCATCACCTCCGCCGGGGTGTCTGCGGGAATAGACATGGCTCTAGCGCTAATCGCCAAACTGGATGGTGACCAGGTGGCGGAAAATGCCTCGGTCATCATGGAGTACACTCGTCTGAAAGACCCTGCCAAAGACGAGTTTTCCTATTTGGGCGCAAAGGCGTGAAGTTTGTTGGCAGAATATCTGGTGAAGAAATCCCGGATGTATGTGCACCTGATTCCTACCGCCACGTAGAATCAGCGCTCTCAGTGATTCTAATAGCCCCAGAACCGGACGTCCAAATATATTGACAACAGCAGCACCGCTATCACCGCCAAGATGACTTTTACAACGGCCCAGCTTCCCTGGGGTGGAGGTTTCTCGTCAAACAAGACGCGTAACGCCTCCCGTCGCCGCCTCGTTTCCGCCAGAATGTCCGGACCGTTGAGGTGCTTAACCTTGTTGTTAATGTGGATCTGCCGTTTAGTCCGATAGGACATCACGCGGCCTCATGGCCGGGATTTCGGCATAAATTTCCATTTCGGATGGTCCCAATGGCATGTCATGATTATATCAAACAACCTCCAGCAGCGACTTCTTTGGCGGACAGAGCCGACGGCAACTCAGGATAGATATGGCGCTGGCCCAGATATGCATATTGGATGAAGAGCAGGCGGCCGAGTTCGCCTATCTGTGTGTTAAAGCATGAGGCTGGCTGATTGAATATCTAGGGCCGGAATCCCGTGTGGATGCGTTCCTGAATCCTACCGCTTAGTTGGATGCGTAATCCTTAGTTAGTATGAGATTCATCCCGTTTCTTATGATCCTATTGGTTGCTGGCGGCTTTTTATTGTCCGCCTGCGGCGCCGAAGTCGAGCCCACGATTACGCAAGGCTCTCCCGCCAACACTTTAGCTCCTGAGAATACTTCTGTGCGTGGATCCCTGAGCACGCCTGAGAGTACCGGTGTAAGTGGTCCTTTGAGCACCGCCGTAAGTATCAGTGGAGAAGCGAGCGATGAAACCATAATAATTGGGATATCGCTCTACGTTCTGGTAGACGAAGCAGAGCCCTCGAATCAGTCGCTCTCTTCCCGGCGAACCGAAGACGAACTGCTTGAGATTCTTGACGGAATGAACGACATTTGGCGGCAGGCGGACATAGAACTAGAGTTAAGAACAGTTGCCACTGTCCCGGTCCCGGCCAACGTACTTGAAGGATTCTTGGCTGGAAGCCTGGGCCCCTTTTTTAACGGCTTTGACCGAACCTTCAACATCCCCGGAACAGCAACGATCAACGGCTTTTACGTCAGAAGTCTGGGCAGAGCCAATGGGGTTACCGTGCCCAGTACCAGATCGTTCTTTGTGATGGACACACCCAGCGTGTTCGACCGCCGGGTGAGCAGCCATGAGGTGGGCCATATCCTGGGGTTGGAGCACACCCTGTCGGACCAAGGCCGCCTGCTCTACCCAGGCACCAACGGCATGATTCTGACATCACAAGAAGTCGAGATTGCCAGGGAAAACGCATCAAAGCTCACGGGGATGGGCCAATAAACGAAGGGCCCTTGGTTTTGAAAATCGTCTATAGGGGCGCCAGCCGCTAGCGGTACATGGGGCGAAAGAAGCTGTGCAGGTAGTTACGCTGGTGGGCCCATCGGTGCGCCCGTTTTACCACCGCCAAGGGGATGGGTTCGTCTTTATTGTTTGTTATGCGCAGAGTTTCGTGGCGGCTCAACTCCGGCGGAGACTCGTGAGTAAAGACCAACTCACAGTCCTGAGCTTCAACGAAGGCTTTCAGGGTTTCAAAACCTTTGGGCCGCGTGTTGGGGGTCTGGTAGATAGACAGTTCGACGCTCCCGAATAGACCATCCACATGGTCGTCCCCGGTGCCCCGCCCGCCCCCTTCGCGCAGGCTCTTTCGGCCAAAGCCGTGGTCCCTTAGTGACATTGATTCTCTGTCCTGGGTCTGGATTGGTGCCAACTCGCTGTAGGCTCATCCTGACCCCACAGTTCAGTCAGCCGATTTAGGTGCCGTTTCGACTAGGGATACATAATCCAGCCGACACGGTCGGTTTCCGCCCGGAACAGTTGGCCAGCTAGGTTGGTCATGAATAACGTGGTCATGGCTGGGCCGCCGAAGCAGCAATTGGTGGGCATGTCGCAGGGCACCCGGTGGGTCTCAATCACCCTGCCGCTGGGCGCGAACACATAAATCAATGGCCCAGGTCCGGAACGGTCCCACCCGGCGGTGGCGATGATGTTGCCGTCCCTGTCCAGGCACATGCCGTCGATTCCCCGGTGCACGCCGGTGGAATCCTTGCCGAAGGCGTGGAGCACCCGGGAAGGCCCCAGGCTGCCATCTTGGTTTATGGGGTAGGCCCGCAACTCTCGGTCGATGTCGTTTCGCTCACTGTTGCTCTCAGCCACGTAAAGGGTCTGTTGGTCAATGGAAATCAGCACCCCGTTGGGCATGGTGGTGTCAAAAGTGACCCTGCTAACAGTGTAGCTGCCATCGGCCTCGGGGTCAGCGCGGAGTACCGACCGGTTGTCCAACTCTTCAATCTCAGTTGCGTCGGTATTGCCCGCATTCCATGGGTTGGTGAACCAAATCCGGCCTCGCTTGTCCACCGCCAAGTCGTTGGGTGTGTTAATCCTTTGACCATCCAAGTGGTCCGCAATGGTCACAGTGCTGCCATCGGGGTCGAAGCGCACGATGGACCGTCCCCCGGAGCAACAGCCGAAAAGCCTACCTTCGGCGTCGAAACACAGTCCGTTGGTCCGGTTGGTGCCTCCCCGCGCCTCGGTGATTTCCTGGGTCTTCGGGTCGAAGCGCAGAATTCGGCTGGCTTGAATGTGGGTGTAGTAAAGGGCCTCTCCATCCCACACCGGTCCTTCCGAGATTCCGCCCTGTGGTTTGCTGAGTGTTTCAAACTGCCAACTCATGGAACGTCCCTCCCAGGCTTGCTAGTGCTGATTATCCACCGGGATGGTCTTCCAGAACATCCGGGAGATTGGGTATCGAGCGAGATAAATGCCGCCATTCCTGGTTGCCGCCGATTGTATCAGGATGACTATTTCGACACAACGCAGATTGAGATGACGGGTCCCATATTTAGGCCGGTGCTATAATGGAAACTAGTGAAATTCATGCGCAGAGGAACTCGGGCGGCGGAGTCAATAATGCCCGAGTCTTTTTATTTCTAGCCTTATTATTTAGGGACATTGGGAAGCCTTAACACACCCGAAAATGTCACGAGCCGCAAGAGAAATATCAGAAGCCCTGATTCTGGCCTTAATCGTGTTCTTGGTCATCCAAGGAAGCGTCAGGAATTTTAAGGTCGATGGGTCCAGCATGGTGCCCAACCTTGAAAGCGGGCAGTTCTTGCTGGTCAACAAACTCGTCTATTTCCAGTTGGACACCAGCCGGTTGGCCAAGGTGATTCCCTTTTGGGACGAAGAATCACCATCGACTCACTTCGCTATCCACCCGCCGAGACGGGGGGAGGTAATAGTGTTTCGCTTTCCCAAAGACCCCAGCAAGGATTTCGTCAAGAGGGTGATTGGTCTACCCGGAGAAGAGGTGGAGGTAGTCTCCGGCACGCCTTATATCGACGGCGTGCCCATGGTTGAGCCATATCTAAAGTCCAGGGATCGCTCCAACTCATCTGCCTTGCTGTTAGGAGATGGGGAGTATTTCGTCATGGGCGACAACCGCAGAAGCAGCAACGACTCGCGAAACTGGGGGGCTGTGCCCGAGGAAAATATATTGGGCAAGGTCTGGGTGGCCTATTGGCCCTTTACCCAAGCGAAGCTCTTGGAAACGGCATCCTCGGTCACCAAGAGCCTGATTTTTTGGTAAGTTTGAATCTGGCTAAGCTGGGAAATCGCTAAGCTAAGAATTGGCTAAGCTATGATTTGGCGGGGCCCAGCAATATGTCTTGACCTTCGATTCTAAGCTCGTACACTTTTATGCCATCGGTCGCCGGAGGCGTAACTGGCTGGCCCGAAACCAGGTCGAAAGCTGCGCCGTGAAGAGGGCACTCCACTTCCTGTCCGTTCAGGTCCCCCTCGGAAAGGGAGGCGTAGGCGTGGGAGCAGATATCGTCGATAGCGTGAACATTCCCTTCCACGTTGGCTAGTAAAATCCTATCGTCCCCCAACTCCACCACCATCATCTCACCGGGTGATAATTCATCCAGTTGAGCAACTTTTACGAAGCTTGCTTCGGCCATATGATTCCCGCTCCTGTTATTGCTAGTATTTGGTTCTCGATTGGGTCCTAAGGCGGGGCCGGTTTTCGCCTCGTGCTATGCCCCCAATCTCCCATGGGATGCAATACCGCATGACTTCATCACCTAGCGGAGCCGCAAACCGAGGGGCCAGAAACACATTATAGGGCACAAAGTAGGGCCATTCAAAGCCCCGAATCCTCGACATTGGATAACCATATAATAATTTGCTGGGTGGACATCCCCGCCGAGGGTTGAATATAATGTCTGAGTGCCGCGGGTCGGGCCGGTTACTGGGACCATAATTAGCGGGCCTGGATTCTGCGGATTTTTATTGAGTTCTCACAAGTTTTCCGGGTTTATCGAGGTTCGGGTTTTTCAGGCTTTCCGGGTTTATCAGACTTCCTGGGTTTTTCAAGTTTTCCGGGTTTATCACGGAGAGGTGCCGGAGTGGACGAACGGGCGCGACTGGAAATCGCGTAGGGGCCACCAGCTTCTCGCGGGTTCGAATCCCGCCCTCTCCGCCGTACCTTTGTCACCCACCCATTACACAACCTCTAGTTCGCCTCAAGACTACAGCGTTTTTTGCCCAGATTGCTGTTACAGCCCTTTGGACGGGTAAATCTCCGGGTTGGCGCAGTGCTCCATTTTCTCACCTCTGATGCCAGCTGCCAGGTTCCTCGCCGCAACCATGCACATCTCCCTCCGTGTGGATACAGAGGCGCTGCCGATGTGAGGGGTTATAACCAGGTTGTCCAGAGTCAACAGCGGGTCGTCCGGTGAGATTGGCTCCGGATCGGTAACATCCAGGGCGGCCGCTTGAATCCATTTTTCGCTGAGAGCGGTGTACAGGGCTTTGGTGTCCACCACCGGTCCACGGGCCAGGTTAATCAGAATGGCAGTGGACTTCATCATCCGCAGTTCCGGTTCGCTGATAAAGTGGCGGGTTTCCGGCGTTAGCGGGATGTGGAGAGAAACGAAATCACTCTCACTCAGCAATTCCTGGGGAGGCACGTATTCCAGGCCGTATTTCTCCTCAAGCTCGGGTTTGCGAGTACGGGAGTGGTATATTACCCGCATGTCGAATCCCAACCCTCTCTTGGCCATCTCCAAGCCAATCTGGCCCAACCCGACGATGCCCAACGTGGCGCCGTTCACTTCCGCACCGAGCCAGTACATGGGATGGAAGGACATCTCCCAGCCGCCGGCTCTTACCCAGCGCTCGCTCTCGCCGATGCGCCGGGCTGCGGACAAAAGCAAGGCAAAACCCACGTCCGCTGTGGCTTTGGACAGGATTCCAGGGGTGAAACCGACCAGGATGCCCCGGCGTGATGCCTCTTCCACATCCACGTTATCCAAGCCCACTGCCAACTGGCTGATTACTTTCAGTCTAGGTGCCCGATCCAAGATTGATGCGTCGATCCGGTCCATGATTGTGGTCAGCAGGCCGTCGGCGTTGGCGATCTTGTTCCCAAGCTCTTGAGGATTGGGAGGAAGTTCATCGGGCCAAACATCAACCTCGGCCACCTGGCTGAGCAGTTCCAAGGCTTCCGGGAAAATCTTTCGTGAAACGAACACCCTGGGGTTAATCATGGAGCAGTGGCTCCTAATTCGATTCTTTAGGCGAGCGCGATGGAGCTTTGCTTGCTACTCCAACTCCACCGGGGGTCTTAGGTGCCCGAATTGTAACCAAATCGCCTTCGGTTTTCCATATAACTGCCTCATTGACTGCTTGATGAGAAATTGCCATCCCAGAGTCATTCGAGATTAGCCCGGCGCGTCTGGAAAATTAGGGCATGTTCCCGAACAACGAAACAGCCGGTGCCCGAATCTAGTGTAAGTAAGTAGATTCAAGCATCGGCTGAGCGTCGCCGTTTCTGACTGATTACCGGCAATTCCGGTAATCAACCCGGGCTAAGTTACTGGTGATTAAGGGCCTTGCCTCAAAACTGTCATTCTGAGGAGTGAAGCGACGAAGAATATTTTGGCTCAGACGTGAAGATTCTTCGCTTCACTCAGAATGACAGTATTTTGGTGACTTTTGGGGCAACACTGGTGATTAAGCAATCAGGCTGCGGGTGTATTGCTGAGCCCGAGTAGTCTGGAGTTCCTTGCGCTGACGGTAACGGCGGCTGTGAGGCTCGCCACCAATCCAGCTATCCAAGGCGGCAACTATTCCCCAGGCTCCGGAGGCTACTTTCTCCAAAGGGGTGTGAAGCGGTGCGTTGGTCATTTTCCAACTTATTCCTTCTTGATTTTGTTCTCTATCTTGATTTGCGTTCAGCCATTGACGGTCCGAACTTGGATCCACGCCCAATCTGAGTCCCGTTTCGCTACTGTAACAATGATTCCTGCTTCCAACCCGATTGGTGAATGCCCCTTTCTTTGATGTCTTGAAGCTGGTATACCCATATATATAGATAATCATTGAACTGTTACATCAGTAATCATGATATATCTACTGCCACCCTCTGTCAATGGATGTTCACCCAACTTAGTATCAAGAATTACCATGGGACTGCCTGGGTGATTACCAGAATATGTCCAGGTATTCTCCTAAAACGTTGGTCTGTAGGGTGCATGAGCCTCAAAAGAGGTGGACTGCAAGACGGGTCAGTTCGTGGCGTAGAAAGAGTCGCAATCGCTGGCCCATGCCAGCGATTGCGACCTAAGTTGGTTTTTTCGGTAGAACTCCCCGACCCAGCCTCTATTTGGCGAGGAATGTTATGGATTTTTCATCACCGATAGCTACCGTGTACTCCTGCCTGGAGATGAAATCGACACCCAATGGGATAATCGTCTCAACCACCGGCAAATCCCTGGTGCAAGGCACGTTCTCTTCGGCTACTACTTCTAGGTGAGTGATATTTACCCGTATGAGGCTTTCTGAGGGCCGTGATACGTTGTAGCCATTGAACTGAGAGCAACTGCTCCCTAAAGGCAACCGGGATATGACCCTCAACTGATACTGTGGCGGATCACTCTCCAAGGTTAGTATTTCGGCGCTATCCACTGGGGATATCTTGATTGACATCTTGGCGGTTTCAGGGGTTCGGGCGGTGAAGCTATTGGTCACTTCGCCGTTAACCAATACTTTGTAAGTTTCTCCAGGGGTGAAATCCGATCCTAAAGGGATTTCCGTGACCACGGCAGGGAGATCCGTGGTGCAAGGGACGTTCTGTGCCGTAATTTCGAAATGGGTCACTGTCACCTGTATGATACCGCCCGCTGGGCGAAGCACGTCGAACCCGTTGAACCGGGAGCAACTGCTTCCCAGAGGCAACCGGGAAACCACAACCAGGCCATACTCATATGGATTGGAATTCCTAAATTCCACTTCTACAACTTCGATGGGGGACTGGACTTCAATCATGTCCAGAGTCTGTTCGCTACTAACGGTGAAGGAGCTGGTTACAGTCCCATTGACCAAGACGGTGTAGGTCTCCCCGGCTACCAGGTCTGCGCCCAGGTCGATCTCACCTTGGTGCTGGCCGTAGATGGTGGTGCAGGGGACCGGTTCGGCTGGCACCGAATTGGTCACTGTGACCGATATTGTGTCTCCCAGGATCGAAGTGATGTATTCGTTGAATCTGGCGCAACCACCAGGCAAGCCGGAGACGATGCGTATGGTGTAAAGCGTGGGTATAGAGTCCGAAACTTTAACTTTTACCTCCTCTATCGGTGCTGGCACGTCTACTAATTTCGCCTCGTCGTCCACCGGGTCTGCTGGAGCAGGATCTGTCGGAACGGGGTCTGTTGGAACGGGGTCTATTGGAATGGTGTCTGTCGCTGCTGGTTTTGTTGGTGCCGGTTCTGTTGCCGTGGGCTCCTCAGGCGTTGATATCGGGGTGGAGACCGGCCCGGATGTTGACTGTGGCGCCTTGGTATTACCGGCGTCTGTACGACTATCCCCACATGCGGCAATAAGCATAAACATTATTACCCCTACCGCGATTAAGGTTCCGAGTTTCGCTTTCATGGCCTATCTCCTCACTCTTTTTGCTGGTATCATAATCTATGACGAAACCCGTTATAATTTTGTTCCCAGGTCCTGCATAAAAATATAATTTGGCAATATTCAGAGATCAAATTGATAAATTATTGCGATAATCGAAAATACATTACATGCAATCGTACCCATATTAACTCAGGCTTGCCTCAGGGATACCGACGTCTGTGATGATAAAAACGACCGGGTCTCTGCTTGCGGACACGAGGTGTGCCGACGAGGTAAATGGAGAAGGAGAGGGAGGAAAAGTGCGGACCAAGGCTGCCGCAGAGGCAGATGCCTGTAAATCGGACTAGATCTCTCGAGAGAGGCGGCGGACCCTGGCTAAAGCCCCAATTTGCCTGGGTTCATGATGTTGGAGGGGTCAAGTGTCTTTTTCAGCATCCTCACCACATCTTGGCCGACACCCAACTCCCGGGCCAGCAGGTGGTTTAACTTGACCCCCACACCGTGGCAATACTCCATGACGCCGCCCATGTCTTGGGCCAAGATCAGCACCTCTTCCACCACTCGGGCCAGACTCTCCAGCGCTTGGTCTTCGGTGCCTTCCTCACACATCATCAGCATGGAAAACAGCTCGGGCCGGCTCCATATGGCGTACTCCACCGTCCGCACTCCGCTGCCCTCTAAAATATCGTCACACCGCTTCCGGTATTCCAATACCTTGGAGATGGGCAATCCCAGGTGGAGGTAGTCGAACATTCGCCAGCCCGTCCGGTTCCAGCGCTCTTTTCGCGGTTTCCCCAAGGCGGTGCTCTTGTAGTTCTCCCCCGATTGATGCCGGTCCCGCCAGTAAGCTAGGGTTGGTTCAGAGTCTATGTTGCGTCCACCGAAGTCTGCGCACACTTGCTTGGAACGCTGTTCTTGAGCGACCACACCTTCGGTGAAGCCCTCAAATAGCAGGTGCAGAAGAATGCCGTCGTCCTCCTCAGTCAGGTCCAGAAGTGTTGGCCGGATGCCCAAGGCCAGGAGCTCGGCGGCGGCGTTGAATCCTGCGTCGAAGCTGTCGAATGAGGCGGTGGCGAAGGATTGGGCTTCGGGCATCCGAAACACTTTGATAGTAGCCTTGGTGATAATGCCGAAAGAGCCTTCGCTGCCGATGAACAACTGGTTTAGACCGGGGCCGGAGGACTGGATCGGCACAGGTCGAGTGTTCAGAATCTGACCGTCCGGGAGCACCACCTCCAGCGCGACAACTTGGTCCCCCATGGGGCCAAATGCTGCTGCCCGGTAACCCACGCCGTTGGTGGAGATAGCGCCAGCCACGGTGGCTATGGGCACGCTGTAGGGGTCGTGACCCGGCATCAGGCTATGCTCGGCCAAGGCATCAACTAGGTCGGCTAGAACCACCCCAGCCTCAACCCGGGCAGTTAAATCCGTGGGGTTAATCTCCAAGACTCGGTTCATCCGGCTCACGTCGACGATGATTCCCCCTTGGATCGGCACGGTGCCGCCCATGACGCCGGTTCCGCCGCCGTAAGGGACCAAAGGTATCTTTTGGCTGTTGGCCAGCGTCACGATTTTCGCCACTTCATCGGTTGAAGCTGGACGCACCACCACTTGAGCAATTTGATCGGCCAGGTTGGTGGTGCTGTAAACCCGGAAGGGGTGGAGAGCGTCGGCTGAGTAACGGTCCAAGTCGTAAGGGCTGGTGAGGACGTTGTCCTTGCCAACTATATCGGCCAAAGAGATTTCCAGAGGATTTGCCTGATGTTCTGATTTGGATTTATCGATCACAGTTGTTTTTTAACCGGCCGGGCTTTGAACGGCTCTGGCTTTTCCTAATCGGATCAGCGATGGGACTTTGTTCTAGTCATTCTGAGGGAGAGCAACAACTGCAGACTCTTGTGGTGTGGGTTCGAGATTCTTCGGTTCGCTCAGAATGACGGGGAGCAGGATTTCGAATCAGGATTTAAACTCCCCCGAGAAATCGGATACGATGAATTTCTAAGAACCGGGTGCTAAGAACCGGAAGAAGGACGATATTCCCAGTTGGTGCCTTGGGCTGTGTCCTCAACTATGACGCCTTGGGTTTCCAGACCCTGGCGAATCTGGTCGGCCAGGGAGTACTCTTTGGCCTGGCGCAGTCGGGTGCGGGTTTCCAGCAACAACTCTATAAAGGGTTTGGCGGCCAGGCTCTCTTGAGTAGCGGTGACCGGTTCTGCGAAGGTGACTCCCAATATTCCGCCCAGGTGACGCAGTGTCTCCTGAGCCTCTTTCGCTTGACCACCCGAGTCCTGGCAGCGGTTGATGTCCCTGGCCATGTCGAAAAGGACGGCCAAGGCCCTGGGTGTGTTTAGATCGTCATCCATTGCTTCCAGGAATTTTTCTTTGTATGGGGCTCCGTCCAGAGGTTGACCGGTATTATCATCGTCGCGGCTGAGCGCATGACGCAGGCGTTCGGTACTGCGCGACATGGCGGCGCAGCCTTCCTCGGTGAATTGAAGGGGACTGCGGTAGTGGGAAGACAGGAAATAGAGGCGAAGGGAGTCCGGGTCATGTCGTTCCAAGGCATCTTCCACCGAAACCAGGTTGCCCAGAGACTTGCTCATCTTATCTTCGCCCAGCCTCAGTAGGCCATTGTGCACCCAGAAGCGGGAAAAAGGTTGGTGGCCGGTAGACGCCTCGCTTTGGGCAATCTCATTTTCGTGGTGAGGAAAGATTAAGTCTTGTCCGCCTCCGTGGATATCCAGAGATTCCCCCAGGTAAGTGGTGGACATTGCAGTGCACTCGATGTGCCAACCGGGACGGCCCGGTCCCCAAGGGCTTTCCCAGGATGGTTCACCGGGCCGCGCGCCTTTCCACAACGCAAAGTCCATGGGGTTTTCCTTGTGCTCGTCCACCTCCACTCTGGCGCCAGCAATCATGCCGTCCAGGGTCCGGTGGCTCAGTTTCCCATAGTCCTGGCTGCGGGTGACCCGGAAAAACACGTCGCCGCCGGCGGGGTAGGCGTAGTCCTTTTCTACCAGGTCCCGGATAGTTTCAATAATTGGCCCGATTTCCTGGGTGGCCCTGGGATAGACATGGGCCCGCTGGATGTTCAGGGCGTCCATGGTGCGAAAAAAATCATCGATGAATTGCTCGGCCAGTTCATCCGGGTCTATTCCCCGTTCTTGAGCCCTCTGGATAATCTTGTCATCCACGTCGGTGAAGTTCTGCACGTGACGAACTTCGTAGCCGGTATACTCCAGATACCTGCGCAGCACGTCGAAGACCACATAGCTTAGGGCGTGGCCTACGTGGGTGGACGAATAGGGCGTCACCCCGCAGACATACATCTTGACTGTGTTGCCTTCGGTAGGGACGAATTCTTGCGCCTGGCCGGTGAGTGTGTTGTGCAGCCTCATAGCCCAGTAATCAATGCTCCGTGTGTAGTATTAGTGCCCAGCTATTACAGCCCGGCAATTACGGCCCGGTAATTATGGCCCGGTAATTATGGCCCGCTTATTAAAGAAGCCACAGCACAAGCGGCCATGCCTTCTTCCCGGCCGACGAACCCAAGAAAATCAGTCGTGGTGACTTTTATGCCGATTCTTTCTGGGGGTGTGGAAAGAGCCTGGCCCACCCGAGCCCGCATGGCTTCCAGGAACGGCCCCAGCCTGGGATTTTGAGCCAACATTGTAGCATCGACGTTGGATATGCGCCAACCGGCGGCTTGTACCAAACCGGCCACCCGCGTGAGCAAAATCAAGCTTGAAATGTCTTTGTATTGGGAGTCGCTGGAGGGAAAGTGTACTCCTTTGTCCCCCAAAGCAGCTGCTCCCAAAAGAGCGTCCATGATGGCGTGAACCAACACATCGCCGTCGCTGTGGCCGGATAATCCCAGGTGAAAGGGCACGTCCACGCCGCCCAACACCAATCGGCGTTCCGGAGCCAAGGGATGGGAATCGAAGCCTATTCCCACGCGAAAGTCTATTGGGGTGTTTTCTGGCATAAGCTAGTTCAGCGATTCTTGGGGGACCTTTTCTTGGCGGACCTTTTATAGCAAGAGAATGTTTCCCCAAACCCCTCCTAAAGAACTTTTATTCTGGAATTTAAAAAAACCTCGGCTACTGCCAGGTCTTCGGGCGTGGTTACTTTCAGGTTCTCGTAGGAACCCAGGAACATCTTGACGGTATGACCGATGCTTTCCACCATGGCGGCATCGTCGGTTACTTCTTCCAAGCACGCTGTGTGAGCATCCAACAGCAAATCATACCGAAAGACCTGAGGGGTCTGCGCCGCCCATAGACCCTTCCTATCCGGTGTGTTGAGCACCAGCTGTTGGGGTGAAACGCTTTTGATCGTGTCCTTCACCGGCACGCCGGCCACGGCGGCCCCGGTTTCCTGGGCCGATTCCAGGCCCCTTTCCAGGGTTCCGTGGTCTAGACAGGGGCGAGCGCCGTCGTGTATCAGGACCCAATCACAGGGCTCCAATGCCTGGATTCCCAATAACACTGAGTCCTGGCGCCTGGACCCACCGGGGCAAACAGGGCGGACTTTCTTGTACCTCCGCTGGCTCACCAACTCCCGACCTCGCTCCACGGAAGCTTGGTCCAACACCAAGACAACTTGTGTGACCGGAGGGAAGCTTTCCAACTGGTCCAGAGCATAGGCTACCAGCGGCAGACCCAAGATGGGGGCGAATATCTTGTCTATGCCGCCCATGCGGCTACTGGTGCCCGCAGCGACCACCACGGCGCCAACCTTCGCGCCCATAGGCGGCTGGGACCCCGCAGACAGTGCCATCGGTTCTCTAGTCGTCCTTGGGCTGGGCGAAGATAATCCGGCCAGCCGCCGTCTGAAGCACTCTGGTTACCACTACATCATGGAAGGCGTTCAAGTAGCGCTTGCCTCCCTCCACCACCACCATGGTGCCGTCATCCAGATAAGCCACACCCTGGCCTGGTTCTTTGCCCTCTTGGACGATGTTCACCCGCAGGTCTTCGCTGGGTAAAACTATGGATTTCAAGGCGTTGGCCAGCTCATTAACGTTCAGCACCTGCACGCCTTGAAGCTCCGCCACACGGTTGAGGTTGTAGTCGGTGGTGAGTATCGGCGACTTCATGTTGCGAGCCAATTGCACCAATCGGGCATCCACCTCTTCTCCCCGGTTCACACCCACATCCAGCACCTCCAAGGGTATGGTGCTGTCTTTCCGCAGACGGCCCAACACCTCCAGTCCCCTGCGCCCTCGGCTGCGGCGCATGGAGTCGCTGGAGTCGGCGATGTGCCTTAGTTCGTCCAGCACGAACCTGGGAACCAGCAGCTTTCCTTCCAGAAAGCCGGTGACACTGAGGTCGGCGATGCGCCCATCGATGATAGCGCTGGTGTCAACCAGGATGTTGCCGTTGCGGGAACCCCGGCCACCGCCACCGCTGTGGGGGTTGGCCAATGCGGGGATTATGGCCGACACGTCTTGGTTGCGGTTGCTGCCGACCCACAGGCCGAATATGCCCAAACAAGCGCTGACGATACTGGGCACGCCCCAGCCAAGCCAGCCATCCAATCCGTATAGGGGGATCGATACCAAAGACGCCACTATCAGGCCAATCAGCAACCCAATGGTGCCGCTGACCAAGGTGGCCCCGGAGATGGAGCTTATATAGTTGCTACCCATTCGCCATGGGTTCATTTTCGATAAAGGAGCCATCACGGCCCCCAGTGGCGATCCGGTAAGAGTGGGCGTCAGCCCTGAAGTGAAAAACAATCCTCATAAGAGGGAATATGTGAAATAATTGCTGCTGAATTTCGCTGGGCAACCCTGATCCACCGGTGCCCTGGACGCAAGCGGCCCAAAGGGCTACCACCGGGCCTCACCTCCTTTCTAGGTTTATTGGGCCCTCGCCCATCGGCCTGAGACTTTTCGGTTTGAATTTATGGAGGGGATGTACAAATCACCGGCTTTGCGCCTACGGTTTTGCCGGTAGATTGGATTGCGAAAAGATTCGGGGCTCCCCCGGCGTCAACTATGACTCGCTGAATCCCGTAGTTGAATTCCTCCGGAGCGGAAACTCCGGGGTGGGAATGACCTCAATAATACAACTGCCTTGGGCAAAGATTCGGCTAAGATTTTAGGTTTTCTGGCTGGTGATGATACGGGTCGATCGGGAGATCAATTGCCGGAGAGAACCAGTGACACGGCCGTAAAATGAGACTGATTTCACCCTATAGCATAGCATAAACGGGCTAAACCGGATAGATTCAAGGGCCAAACTTAGCCGCAAATCGGATTACCGCGTTGGGGCACATTCGGGCCAGCGTCAGCCAGGTTTTAGACCGGGTGTCCTCGCTTGAACCAACCAATAAAAATGGGCCCGGCAGAATAACTGCCAGGCCTGCGATTCTCGAGAAAAATTTTGCCGAAAGATGCGCTGACAGAAAGGCACTTAGCGCCTATCCGGGGATGTCGTCGTACTCGTGGCTTTCGCCTATGACATTATCTTGGCGCATCTGGTCAATCTCTTCGGCTGAGTAGCCTAAGATGCCTGAAAGAACCTCTTCGTTATGCTCTCCCACCTGAGGAGTCGAGCCCACAACCACCGGGGTGCGGCTGAAGTGCCAGTAGTCGCCGGAGACTGCGATGCTTCCAGCCAGGAAGTCGGGCACTTCTACCATTGTCCCTCGCTCCCAAGGATGGGGGTCTTCCGCAGCCATGGGTATGGTGTTTACCGGGGCCGCCACCACGTCGTGCCTGCTGAAGTGGTCGATGGCCTGCTCCATGGTCATATTGGATAGGGTTTCCTCCAGCGCCTCCTCCACAATCTTCCGGTTCTTGGTGCGCTCCGGGCGGGTGGAGAAACGAGGATCCTCCAGCCATTCGGGCTTGCCCAAGGCGTTGCATACACGGTACCAGTGATGCTGATCGCCAGCGGACAGGAGGACCCATCCGCCCTTGCAGGGGTAGATTCCGCTGGGAGGGGCCGTGGAGTCTCCTCGTTTGGGCGGAATCTTGGTGCCGTGGTAAGCGGTGATGGGAATCTCGGTCATGCTGTAACCGGTGTCGGCCAAACAGACGTCCATGGATTGGCCCTCGCCGGAAATCTCCCGCTCGTGAAGGGCGGAAAGCGTGCCTATGGCCGCATGCAGCGAGGTGATTCGGTCGATGATTGGCACCCCGGTGCGGATGGGCGGCATGCCCTCTTCGCCGGTGACCATGGTTATACCCGACATGGTCTGGCCTATGGGATCGTAGCCGATGTTTTCGCTGTAGGGGCCGAACTGACCATATGCGGAAACGTTGACCATGATAATTTTAGGGTTAAGTTCTTTTAACACTTCGTAGCCGAACCCCATTTTTTCGATGGTGCCCGGCCGGAAGTTTTGCACCAAAACGTCGGAAACGCCAATCAACTTGCGCAGAACTTCTTTGCCTTGCTCCTTGCGCAGGTCCATGCTCAGGCTCTTCTTGCCCGAGTTGTACTGCACCCAATAAGAACTCTGCTTGCGTACCCAAGGACCGTGGTACCGGGTTTCCTCGCCCCCAAGACGCTCAACCTTGATGACCTCGGCGCCCATGCGGGCCAAAACCTGGGCGCACCTGGGACCAGCCTGGTGGCGGCCCAAGTCGATTACTCGGATATCTTCCAAAGGATGCTTGAGACTACCCATAGCGGTTCAGTCCCCCTTAAGCGATATCGGCCATTTTACGACTGCCCTTGGCAAAGAGCAAGGCTGTGGGTTACGGCTCAACTTTTTCCGCAGAAAGTGACTCTGGCGACGGTTCAAAAACCCAGACTTGTGCCGAAGGAGGTAGTTCCTCCTTGGAAAATTCAGCGCTGTGTCCTTTTAATTGCTTCACGGCGGACTGGGTCGCTAGCCATTGGTCCGGCGACTTCAAGCCGCAAGATTCAGGCATCAATGACGGTATACGGTAGTGCATGGGAATCACGATACGGGGGTCGACCCGCTCAATTATCGAATCAACCTCAGCGTAACTAAGAAGATGGCTGCTGTCGTCTACCGTCACCAGCAACACATCGACTTTGCCGACGCCTTGGCTGACGTCCTCCGGCCAGTCGGCCCGGTTATCCCCGATATGCAAAAAACGAAGACCACCGGTTTCCAGCAAGAACATAATGTTGCGCATCCCACGCAGGCCCGAGGCTCCGGAATGGATGTCTATGATCCCCTTGATGGACATATCTTCTATCTGAAGCTGGCCCGGTGAGCGTAACATAGAGGCGCCCTCGGGCAACCGGTCTGCGGCGTCGTGGTCGAAGTGGGCGTGGGTAATCAGGCCGAGGTCGCATTCAACCTGGGGGAATAATCTGGTGAACCAGTATCGGTCTTCTATATTCCGGTAGGGGTCGGATAATACACGCAGGCCCTGGCTCGTCTGCCAGAGAAAAGCGCAGTGTCCGTAGAAGGTCAAACTCGTTGATTGGGAGTCCAGCATTGGGGCAGCCTCCAAGTATTAGCTGATCTATTCTAAGCATGGAACCGCAAGTATGCCAGGATTTCTTGGGGAACCCTTTCTTGCAAGAAAGGGTTCCCCAAACCCCTCCAAAAGAACTTTCATTCCTGAGTTCCTTTAGCTCTATTTGGTACGTGGGAATCAAGTATGCTATCGTTCCGGTAATGAGCGTCTCATTGGCAAATGGACTACTCCGGGAGACGCCGCCAAATTACGGCGGCAAGAACCGTATTCCCGAACACCTGTTGGCGAGCTTATGGAAGAAGAAAGCGGCCCGCCAAGAGTGGCTTCGCACCAGCGGTGGGACCAGGGTCCGGGTGATATACCCCGGCATGGCCGGCACTGGAGCGGGCCCGGACTTTCGTGACGCCCTCTTGGAGATAGAAGGAGAGGGCTTGGTGCGGGGCGACGTGGAGATCCACGTACGCCAGAAAGATTGGAAGAGTCACGGCCACGGCGGCGATCCCAACTACAACGGTGTTGTGCTCCACGCCGCATTGGAGGTGGAGAGCCAGGATACACGGTTACAAAGCGGGAGTTTCGCGCCGGTAGTGCCATTGGAGCCCTTGCTGGATGCCGAAACTCGGCAAGGCCAAGGGCTGGTTGATTCAGCCAATGACCAGCTGGATCTGGGCAATAATGCCGGTCTTTGGGCGGTGCTGAACCAGTCCGGTTACCCGGCTCCAAGTAGCCCCGATGAAATGGGCGAGCTGCTGGATTCGGCCGGGGACCACCGTTTTTGGGCCAAGAAGGAGTATTTCAGCCTTCTGCTGCGGGAGCAGAGCCCAGAGCAAACGCTATACGAGACCCTTATGGAGGGTCTGGGTTACCGCCGCAATCAGCAGCCCTTCTTGAAGCTTGCCAGTAGGGCTTCATACGCTGCCTTGGTTCGAGGAGCTAGAGGACTTAGCCGGGAAGCTAGGCCCGGTACCCTGGCAGATTGGCTACTTCAACTTTCAGGACTGTCTTCCGGTGAGCCCCAGGCCTACCAAACACTGCCTAGAATGGGTTTCGGCGCTCCCCTTGTTCCCAAAGAATGGCACTGCTTTCGGCTCCGGCCCTCGAATCATCCGCGCCGTCGTATCCGGGGAGCGGCAGTCTTGCTGGACCGTTTTCTTGATCAGGGCTTGGTGGCTGGGTTGGCCGGGGCTTGCGGATCCGGCAACGCCAAGAAGCTTCTGGCGGCCCTGTCCGTCCCGGCTCAGAATTCCCAGGAAGGCAATGGGCAGCCAGCCTTGATTGGCAAAGACCGGGCCAGCGACCTAGCGGTTAACGTGGTATTGCCTTTTTTCCACGCCCTTGATGGGCTCTATCCCGGGAGGGTTCCCTGCGGAGACCCATTGGGCTTCTACCGAAGCTTCGGCAAGCTGCAAGGGAACGAACTGATTCGGGAAATGACCCAGCAGCTATTTGACCCATCTTGGGACGTAAACGGCTCATCCAAAATAATCAATTCTGCTCGGCGTCAACAGGGTCTCCTCCGGCTACATGCCGTGTTGATCGGAGCCTCCTAGACTGGTCAATGGACGAATTTGGACACTTTGTTCGCTTGCACTAGGATTTGTCCCAAACCCCAAGATAGTAGTTACATTCGAGTTGAAACGAAGGATCTATTTGATCGACGCAAGAGATTCTTCGTCGCTTCACTCCTCAGAATGACATACCCAAGTCAAGAGACTCTTAGTCGTCCCGCACCTCAGAATGATATTTCTGAAGTAATGCCTAGCTGCGGTACTCCCAGCTTAGGTCTGCCTGCCCCCGGCAGGGCAAATGTTAGTCTTTTAGGGGAACAGCTAGGGACACCCGAAAATCGTCGCCGATGCTGCGGGCGATATGACCGTGGCCGGTCAAATCTTCGGCCACCAAAACGTCTCCGGGCATCAGCCTGCGGACTGAGCCGTCGGCGGTCTCGAACTCGGCGATTCCTGCCAGGTTCACCACATACTGACGCCTGGGCGCGGTGTGGTAGTCAGAGAAGGACGGAGACTCTCGCCGCAACACATTGACATCACCCGGCCCAACGTTATTTGCGATTTCGGCAAATTGGTCTGCGGTCAACTCTTCGAAATGGGACTCACCGTCGTCGCCTGAATACACCCTAACAATCTGTACCATTGTTTCTCCTTCGTTCCCTATCGGTTTATTACTATCGCCAAAATTTAACAAATTAGAAATCACCGCAGAGAACGCGGAGAGCGCAGAGGTAACTGGAATATAACTCTGCGGCCTCTGTGTTCTCTGCGGTCAAAGAATCGTAGCTGCTAATCGGCCAGAGGCACCACTGCGGTGATGCTGGGCTCGTCGCCTATCACGCGGGTGGTGTGACCTTGGCCGGTGGTGTCCTCGACCAACCGAGCGTCCCCGGGCCCGTAGCGGCTGGTCGTGCCGTCTCCTAGACCAATCTCAATCTGGCCGGATAGCGAGATGACGTACTGGCGCCTGGGGGCCGGGTGCCAATCAATAAAGCGTCCTGGAGGCCACGACTGGAAATTGATGTTCTTGGCGTCGAACCCTTGGTTCAATTCGGGGTGGTCGGCCAGGTTTATCTCTTCGATGTGGGACTGACCATCGCTTCCTGCGTACAAACGGAAAATACCCATACTAATGCCTCCTAGATTCTCGTGATTTATTTTATTTTCTGTAGGACTTTCAGGAGCGTTCTGGCTCCGAGCCCAGACCGGTAAACAGCTTAACGTTTTGTGTTTGGCTAGGCAACCGGTTTTTGCGATTCAGGAGTTGGTTGGCTTTAGGTTTGTTATTCAACGCAGAGAGCGCAGAGTTAATTTGATCCGAACTCTCCGCTCTCTGCGTCTCTGCGGTGACCTAATAGTGACTTGAGTCCAGCTAGAGATAAACAGGAGCGTAGAGCCATCCCTCTAAGGAGGCGATTCGGTCCGGCCCATCCATATCAGGGCACCAAAATACGCTGGGGTCTCTGGCCCACAATGACGCAATCACGGCGGCCACCACGGAATCCAGAGCATCGTGGCTAGCCTGGCAACGTGACTGGAAGCTTGACAGGTTGCTTATCTTCACGCCGGAGCATTCTTCCAGGCCGCATAGAATCCGTTGCCGCAGTTCCGGGGCGTTTTTACCGTTCTTGTAGCCCTTGTGAGGCAGCTTCATGGCCTTGAGGGCAGCACCGGGCATAGCCTCTAAGAGCATTGCCTTGCTGCTTTGAGGTGAGTTGCTTGGCTGTTTATCTTGTATGGGAGGGACTGAGCAACCCGCCTGCCACAGAGGGCCCAACATCCGCATACCGTAGAAGGTCATCGGCACCATGTTCGGGTTGGCCTTGTGCAAACAGGAGTAGCACTCGGGGAAACGCAGGTCGCATCGGCGTTTTGGCTCGCCTTGCTCAGCAACAAAACGGTCCCGGAATTCCAGGAAGCGGGTTAGGTCGATTTCCGAGGTTTGGGCCCACAGGTCGGGCATGGCAGTGGCGCCTGGGTGCCAAAACCGGACGAAGCTTTCCGGCACGGAGAATGGGAAATCCAAAGCAGCCACCGAGCCCGCTGGCATTGCCAGTAGCATTTGGGAGAGCTCATCCCGGCCGACGGGCCGGCAATCGTCCAGAGTCAGAGTATCGCCATCCAACGTTCCGGTGGCGACCCAGGTGCGGTCATCAGTCTTGGCCCCGCTGAAATCCACCCCGGCAACCATCATGAAAAGCTCCGTAACGGCTCGAAGTTCTTTAGGAGGAGTTTGAGGAACCCTTTCTTGTAAAAAAGGGTTCCTCAAGAGTGTTTATGCTAAAATGGCCCACGGCCAAATGGTGAAGCCAAGTATACCCTCAAAGGAGCCCCGATGAATCTAACTCAACGCCGGGAGCGATACCGCTCCCTTCTAGCCAGCGACCAATGCTACCATCCCGCATCGGTGTTCGATCCCATCTCGGCCAGGATAGCCCAAGACTTGGGATTCGAGGTCGGCATGTTTGCGGGGTCCATCGCTTCCGGCACCGTTCTGGGCGCTCCGGACCTGATTGTGGTCACGCTGACCGAGTTTGCCCAGCAAATCCACCGCATCTGCCGGGCCGGGGACTTGAGCTTGATGGTGGATGCCGACCACGGCTATGGCAATGCCTTGAACGTGATGCGCACCGTGGAAGAACTGGAAACCGCTGGGGTGTCGGCCCTGACGATTGAGGACACCGTGCTGCCTGTTAGCTTCGGCGCAGGTGGGGACGCCCAGTTGATATCGATAGGAGAAGGCATCGGCAAGATGAAGGCGGCCTTGTCGGCCCGGCAAGACCCCAACTTGGTAATTGCTGGCCGTACCAGCGCCCTGGCAATATCTGGCATTCCCGAGGCCATCAAGCGGGCCAAAGCCTACGAGCAAGCCGGGGTGGACGCCATATTCCTGGCCGGGGGCACCAAGAAGGAAGAAATCCAAGCGGTCCACGCCGAGGTGAGCATTCCGTTGCTCTTGGGCGGCGCTGGTGGAGAGCTTTCGGACAAGCAATTCTTGGCGGACAATGGTGTTCGCATCGCCCTCCAAGGCCACCTGCCCTTTGCGGCGGCCGTAAAGGCGGTGTATGACACCCTGAAAGCGCTGCGGGAAGGCACGGCTCCCGGAGACCTTACATCCCAGTTGGCCTCATCCGAGCTAATGGGCCAGGTAACTCGGCGGGACGACTACAGCCGCTGGACCTCGGATTTTCTGGCTTAGTTAACAAAAGAATTTGGGTTTCGTTCTCAGACTCGGCGCCTAGACTATTTGTTTCAAGATTCGTGTCTAAAATCGTTTCTAATTTTTAGGAGGCAAAACATGAACTTCAACTACAATCACCTGCATTTTCGTAGCGGCGACCCTGACGCAGCAGCCAAGTTCTACTGTGATAATTTCGGCGCGGAAATCACCTCCGAGCGGCCTTTGTCGACCACCAAGTCCATCAACCTTTCCCTGAACGGTCACCAGCTGATGACCATATCCGGCAGGGCCGAAGGGGAAGACCCGGTGGCTGGCTCGACAGACCCCCGCTATGGCCTGGACCACTTTGGCTTTGAGGTGGACGACATGGAAGAAGCGGCGGCCCACTTGAAGGCTAATGGGGTTAAGTTTGGATGTGAGCCTTGGACCATGCCTTCAGGAACTACGGTCGCCTTTATCGTGGCCCCGGACGAGGTCAGCGTGGAAATCATCATGAGGCCCAAGAGCTAGGGTACCTAGCAGTACGGCTCTGTTGGGGTCGGCCATTTCAACGTGGAAAAACATCGGGACTGGGTTCCCGATGTTCTCGCTCGACCCCATGACCAAGGAACCGTCCTCTAAATCGCTTTGCACCCAGTCGTTCTGAGAAAAACGTGGGGCCGTTGAGCCCAGTGGAGAGATTCTCCGTCGCTTCGCTCTTCAGAATGACAGTTGTGAGGCCATGGCCTATGGCTCCAAGCCCGCAAAGAAGTCTTCCGAGATTTTCTCGCCGGTCTGCACCTCCGGGAACGCTCGGATGTAGAATTCCCGGCCCAGGATGCTGGCTGTTACCTCCCTGGGCACCCGGTGGTAGGGCCAATCGGCGGCGACCTGGGTTCGGTGGCACATGATACAGGCCATCTTGGACTCCAGATGGCCGTCCACGTCGACGTCCAACTCCAGATGGATGTCTTCCACCGGAACTCCCTGCTCCTCTTGCTCGAGGGAAGGCATTGGGAAATCCACACCTGAGGCCCTCAATTTGGTGGCCCACATGGTGCGAAACCCTTTGGGACGTGCGCTTTGAAAAAGCCGCTGGGCTTGGTGAGGGTATACTCCGTTTACCATTTGGTCAGGAAAAGCCTTGGGGTCGTTTGCCAGGCGAAAGGCTTCTTCGGTGTGCCGGGAAACAGCGATGTGGTCGGGGTGGCCGTAGAGCCCTCCGGGTTCGAAGGTCAAGACCACTTGGGGCTTGAAAGCGCGGATTTCCGCCACGAACTGCTCCACCACCTCTGCGCTTGGGGCGTTCACGTAGGCCTTGGGGTGACTGTTGGGCGGTGTTCCGACCATTCCTGAGTCACGGTAGCCCAACACCCGGTGGCTGGCCAGGCCCAAAGCTCGCACGGCGCAAGATAGCTCTATCCCCCGGATCCTGGGCAGGGTTTCTCTGGTGGCTGCGCCCTCTTGGCGAATCTCCCCTTCCTCACCCAACGTGGTGGTAATCAGGCGAATCTCCACTCCCTGAGCAGCATGGGCCGCTAGAGCGCCCCCCACGGGGAATGCTTCATCGTCGGGGTGGGCGAAGAATGCCAACAACCTAAATCCCGTCATTTGCGTGCTCCAACACTTAACTTACCGTAGATACACACCGGGCGCGGGGAAGTACCAAATCGCCTGTTCACGCTCAAGGGGCACTCTGCGCGCTCGGCGTACTCTGCGGTGAATTCAAAATACCAGTTGTTATAAAGCTGCCGCTTGGCCGTCGCCCCTAGGGTCCGAGGCTCCAATCAGCACGCCGCGTTGGTGGTCGAAGACAATCAGTTGGGTCTTGCCGTCGTAGACCCCCGGTCGGCGTGGGGATACCTTGTGGCCCATGGCCTCCAGGCCGCGAATCGTTTCTTCCGGCATGCCTGGTTCAACCCGAACCTCCATGGGCGTATCTATGCTGGCCGGGTCCGTCCCCGGGAAACTCCACCATCTGGGCGCTTCCACCGCCTCTTGAGGCCCAAGACCGAAATCCAACATACTGGTGAGGATTTGAAGGCCGATTTGGGGCTGAATGTCGCCACCAGGGGTGCCGCCCACGATGGCCGGCAGGTCATCCTTGGTGGTCAGGTAGCAGTTCAGCGTATGCATGGTCCGCTTGCCGGGAGAGATGATATTGGGATGGTCCGGCTCCAGGCTAAATCCCCGGCCGGCCCGGTTGTTGAACATGACGCCTGTGCCGGGAGCCACAAAGCCGGAGCCAAAGGCGTTGGATAGGCTGTGCACCCAGGAGACAGCGTTCCCATCGCCATCGGCCACACAGAAATAGGTCGTGTCTCCGTCCGCCTCAACGGGTTGGCGAGGAGATGTTGATGAAACTCTCGCCGGGTCAATCTCGCCTCGCCTAATATCAGCATAAGGTTTGGAAATCAACTCGTCCAATGGCCATTGGGACAGTAAGGGGTCGGCGGCCAACCGGTTGCGGTCGGCGTACGCAATCTTTTTGGCCTCTACCATCAGGTGGATCGCTTCCGGGCTGTTGTGTTTCATACTGCTAAGTGGGAAAGATTCCAGCAGGTTCAGCATCTCCAGCAGAAGGAAACCCTGGGAGGGGGGCCGGGTCTGGTAGACGTTGTGCCCCCGGTAGGTAGTTGCGATGGGATGGTAAACATCGGCTTGGTGGCCAGCAAAGTCGGCGTCGGTAAAAACCCCGCCTGCCTCATTTAACCCATTGACCAAGCGCTTGGCCAAGTCTCCCCGGTAAAAATCCTGGGCTCCTCCTTGAGCCACCAATCGCAGGCTCTCGGCCAGGTCTTTATTTATCAACGTGTCGCCCCCTGCTAAAGGGGAGCCGTTAGGCAATAAAAGAGCGGCGCTGGCGGGGAATTGGGCCAATTTGGCTGCTGCTGCCGCCAGGTCGACACCGATGCCTGGGCTGATGGGAAATCCGTATTGGGCGTAAGCTATGGCCGGTTCCAGCAACTCGGCGAAGGGCACCGTGCAGAACCGCTGGTGCATCTCTTCCCAAGCCGCTACCTCACCGGGCACAGCGACGGCATGGGGTCCTTGCAATGGCATCGTCTTGAATCCCTGATTCCAGTAATAATCCGAGGTAGCCCCACTGGCGGCCACGCCGCTGCTGTTGATGCCGGTTACTTTGCCACCGGCCACCTTGCCACCGGTCACCCTGCTACCGGGGATTGGGCCGCTTGCCCCTTGGTGAACCAGGATGAATGAGTCTCCACCGAGTCCGCACAGGGGCACCAAGGTCACAGCTTCCACGGCGGCCACCGCCAATGCGGCGTCAAAGGCGTTCCCGCCCTGCTGCAATACCTTCAGTCCGGCTGTGGCCGCCAGTGGCGAGTTGGAGCAAATCATTCCCCGCTTCCCGTAGACCATTGGCCGGGCGAATTCGGTGATTGGCATAGTGTGTGTCTCCCTGTTGATGCTTAAGCGTGTTCCAAAACGGTCTGCCTATTTAACCACAATCCCGTTAACTGGCAATAAGCCGGGGCAGGATAAACTCCTCGATTGCTACGGCCAACCCATCTTCCTCAGCCGAAGGGGCCACGTAGTCGGCGACCGCTCTGAGTTCTTGCGGAGCGTCTCCCATAGCGATGGCCAGGCCGCATGCGGTTAGTAAGGGCAAGTCGTTGTAGCTGTCACCAGCCGCAACCATGTCTCCGACTTCCACCCCAATCATCTGGGCCAACTTGCGGGTCCCCGCTGCCTTGTCGACGCCAATCTTTGTGAAATCCACCGCCCAAAGGTCGTTGTAGGGTAGGTAAACTTTGACCAAGTGCAACTCGGGTTCCGTTTGGAATCGGACCACCACTTGGTCGGCGCTCTCTTCATCCATGTCCAAAGCCGAGACCCTGATTACGTTTATCTCGCTGAGGCCATCTATAGTCTCAATCGAACCTTGGGGATGAGTGGCTATGAACTCAGTCCCGTTGCCGTGGAGGCTATGGATGATTTTCCTGGCCAATTGGGGCTCTAAGGGAGCGCTCCACACCGGCTTTATATTGGAAGGGTTGGTGCCAGGGTTCAGGATGGCGGCCCCACCGTCGCAAATCTGAGGGGCGGTCAGCCCTAATTGCTGCGCATAGTCGACGGCGTGGTTGGCCTCCCTTCCGGTGGCTATGCTTACCGGAATCAATGCCCGAAGACGGCCAACTGCCGCTGCTACTCGCGCCGACACCTTTTCGTCCCTGCCGATTATAGTTCCGTCCAAGTCCAAGACCGCAGCACGAATCATTGATTTCTTCCGATAAATTTTCCGCGACAAAATTCATCGGAGATTACGTGGAAGATTCCGTGAGAGATTCCGCCAGAGTTTTCGTGAAAGATTGCGTGGGAAGTAAAAAACATGCCTGAGCCCTACTGGGCCAAGGCCGGCATCACTTCTTGGGCGAACAGTTTCATGGATTTGGTGGACATCTCAGCGGCCATGGGGCCAAAGCGGTGGTTTGCGCAGAATATGTCGTAGCCCAGTAGCTCGTGTTGCGCCTCCAATTGTTTCAGCACCGTCTCGGGGCTTCCAATCAAAGCCAACCCGTTGTCCAACCAAAAATCGAATGAGGTGTTCATCCCCTGAAACACACGGCCCAATTCCAGGTTGGTGGGCGTTGGCTCTGTGCCTTTGAATCCGATGCGGGTCTTTTCGATTCCATCCCGAATCACGTCCCGGGAGGACAGCATGACTTTCTCGGCCTCTTCCCTGGCCAATACGTCCGTTTCAGCCACGTGCACCGGTCGCATCACAAAAGTGCGCGGCATGGGGCCAGGGTGCTGTTCCTTCCGCCAGGCCTGCCGAAAGTACTCGAATTTCTCGGCGATTACCGTGTCGATGTCGATGTTCTGGGACACGTGATAGTTCTTCTTGGCGGCAAAATCCAGGGAAGCGGGACTGTGGGCCCCGACCCAGATGGGAGGGTGAGGCTGCTG
>Ga0066376_10000360_pt1 | contig 41369 bp, 34 predicted proteins | sample Knorr_S15_td_Bot_FD_77009 | JGI IMG/M metagenome (GOLD analysis project Ga0066376, IMG submission 77009) | Marine microbial communities from Southern Atlantic Ocean transect - Knorr_S15_td_Bottom_ad_5009_LV_A | ecosystem: Environmental > Aquatic > Marine > Oceanic | place: Southern Atlantic... | reverse complement strand
GCGCACTGGTAATCGGGCCGACCACTTCTACCTGCCACGAACGGTCGTAAAACGGCTCAGGAGTCCTATTGTAACACCAACTCCACTCCTCATCAGCGGCGTCGTAGAAAAATGCGTAGTATTGGTCAGCCCCGCTGGTGCTCGGATATGGGAACCAGCCCATTGCGATGAGGTCGCCGTTGGTTGCCTGCACGATGCTTCCCTCGCCTAGTCCCTCTTGTCCGGGCACGGTTGGTTTTGGTACGTGGCAGCCAATCTGTGAGAGAATAGTCGGCTGCCATTCTTGCCAAGTGTGGCCTCTATCCTCGCTCCAAGTTGGGTATTCTCCGCCAAAGTTGAGAATCCAACCTTCTTTGGTGGCGGCAAGATAGTGTTCGCAGCAGTTGCCGCCTTGCTCGTTGTTGAAAACCGCCCAAGTTGCGTTACCATAGAGGGTGCGGTTTACCCATTGGGCGTTGGCCTCGTCCCAGTCGCCGCGGGAAAGGTTGAGATCAATCGGGTCAGCCACATCGTATGGTCGGGTATCTGCAAGCCCGAGTGGGTCGTCAATATATGACATTCCAGAATCCCACGGCAGCCCCGGAGTCACTTGTTTAGCGGAACCTCCGAAGCAGCCGGCCAATAGCAGACTGAGGATGACTACTGCGCTGAGAGTTGCCCTAACGGTTTTGCCCGATAGTCCGAAGTTACTCGCGGCGATTCCTGTCATGTATTATCCCGCTGAACGCAGGCGTATTTCTGATTGCCGAATCCGTGATGAGCGGCCTTCACTCGCAAATAATTCTCAAATCTACTCGGGGTTGGTATTATCGTGGTGCGGTGAAAGCGGCGTTCATGCGAAGCCGCCTCTCCCCTATCGCGATTTGCGTTTTGTTGCTTTTTTCAACCGCCCCGCTTACGGTGGGTGCCGGGCTTGAAGCCCGAAATGAAGAATGGACTTGGCCACCGAGTCATGTGGTGATTTCTGAAGTTTTGGTCAGTGCAAGCAGTGAGGATTTCAACGGCACAGATTGGAATGGCGATGGCGACATCGGTTCTTTTTCAGATCAGTATATCGAAATCTGGAATCCGACCAGCGAGGCGGTTGATGTATCCAATTGGCGGATTGACGATGTTGCAGGTGGCGGTTCAGCCCCATGTATGGTTGGCTACAATAGCACGCTTGGTCCTGATGAGCGCATGGTTTTCTTCCGTGAAAAGACTCGGATTGAATTAGATTATTGGGACGGAGATTCGGTGACGCTGTCAAACTCTTGGGGTGACGTTGTCCATCAGATGTCTTACCCCGGCGAAGATTCGTGGTGGGATACCCCTTACCAATTGGCAGAAAACGGCTCTTTTCCTCGTTGGGGTGACCCTTCACCCGGCGTTGATGAGCCGGCTAATTGGACCTCGCCGAGTAGCGGTGAGTTATGCTTTACATTGAGCGAGACTCGCCATAATGGTGCTTATATTTTGACTGGGCGAGTCGTTCCAATGACTTCTGAAAATGCTGTCATCAGTGATGGCGGCGTGCTGATTATTGACGGACTTATCGCCGCCATTTGGGATCGTTCTGCTAACGGCGGAGAACTGCCAGCATACGTTCGTACCATGGCACCGGACGCGCAGGTAATAGACACCGGTGGCACGATTTACCCCGGACTTATTGATACTCACAATCACATTCACTACAATGCGGTGCCTATCTGGCAAATTGAGCCGCACCTTCAGAACGGCTACACCAATCGCTACCAATGGAAAAACCACCCCGACTACAAAACCGAAGTCACTTGGCCCAAGACATTGCTTTCTTCCGGTGCCTATTGGAATCTTGAAATCGAGGCCATCAAGTATGCCGAGATGAAGTCAATCGTCGGTGGAACAACTGCAGTTCAAGGCAATCCGACCTCTGATGATTCTGCCTATACGTGGGTGCTGGCGCGTAACGTGGAACACTACAATTTTGGTCGCGATAATATGCATACCAAGGTTACTGAGTTGGAATCGGATTATGTTGGCAATCACATCAAGACCGGCAATGCTTCCGGTTCTCTCGATGCTTGGTTCTTACATTTGTCTGAGGGTACCGATGGCAGTAGTCTTGCTGAATTCAGTATTTTGCAGCAGAATGATTTGCTAGTTGGCGAGTTAATGTTGGTTCACGGTGTGCCTTTGGGTGCTGCTGAGTATCAGGCGATGGCCGAGGTCGGTGCTAGTCTGATTTGGTCGCCGACCTCGAATCTGCTGCTCTATGGTCAAACGGCGAATGTTGCAGCAGCGCATGCCGCAGGCGTGAAAATTTCACTCGCTCCAGATTGGTCACCTTCTGGCTCAAAATCACCATTACACGAAATGAAGATCGCCGATTGGCTTGACAGCAATCGCTACGGCGACATCTTCACCGATTTTGAGCAGGTTCAGATGGTGACCACAAATCCGGTTGACGGCATGAATTGGCAGGATGATGTTGGCAGAATAACCCCCGGCCTAGCCGCCGACCTTGTGGTGATAGATTCGTTTCACGCCGACCCATATCGCAACCTAATCGAGGCGATTGACCCCGATGTAATGCTAACGATTGTCGGCGGCTTACCGATTTACGGCGACGTGGATTTGATGACCGCGCTGAACGGCGATGACAAGGAAATAGTTGAATGGAATGGCATCTCAAAGGCGATTGATGTCACTTTCATCGGAGTTGACGACGGTGAAGACACGTGGGCAGATATCTCAACCTCAATGGAGATGGCTTTGCAGTTCAATCAAGCGGATATGTACGACAATTTCGGTGCTGCAGAAGGCATGTCATTCGTAGAATTCCAAGTTTGGGCGGACGATAAATGGCCGAATCTTGACTATGTCGGCCTTGACCCACTGTGGACTTGGGGAGATGCGCGATATTTTGAATCGCTGAACGGTAGTTCTGACTTCAACCAGATTGGCACCATTGACCTGTGGGAGGCTTACTACAACGTCACCGTTGACTCAACCGGTCACCGCGATGCCGACCATCGCGGCTACACCAATCCCAATACCGGGCTAGACCCGAACCCGATTTCAGGTTGCACCGATTCAGCCGCGACTAATTACGACTCATCCGCGACCGTGGATGACGGCACGTGTGTTTTCACCGAGCCAGAGCCAAACCCTAATCTTGAGGATGACCCACCAGTGAATCCGGAAGATAATCAGCAGACTTCGTTCTCAGGGTTGATGATTGTTGGAGTCGCCTTCAGCGGCTTGATAATATTAGCAAGTGTGATTGTAATCGCCTTTTTGATAACTTCCGGTAGGAAACAAGATGGAGAACTCAATCAATAGTCCATTTTACGCCGCCAGGTGTATCTTGCACTCTAACGCCCATCGCTGCTAATTCATCGCGAATCTCATCTGCACTATCCCAATCTTTCGCGCTGCGCGCAATCGCACGCCTCGCGAGTAAAGCCTCAACATCGGTCTTTATCGCTTGACGAGAGGGGTTGAGGTCAGGATTGATAATCGCCTTGGCGATTTCAGGGGTTGGCAGCAAACCCAAAGCCGAGCCAGCAATTTCCTCAAGCCAATTGACCGCATAATCTGCAAAAGCGGCAGTATCCTCCTCATCAATTTCTTCCGAATCCAAAATCTGTAGAATCATTCGGGCACCATTGCTGACCTTAGCCAATGCTTGTCGGCTGTTGAAGTCATCATCCAAAGCAATGGCAGCTTCCTCTGCCAACTTCTCCAAGATACCAAGTTTGGCAGGAAGCATTTGTTCGCTGTCAACATTAGCCGCAGGTAAGGAAGGCAAGTTCAGCACGCCGACCGGACCAGCTGAAGCGGCCTTAGCAGCCTGAACGAGCACGACCAAAGCAGAACCATAGGATTCTACCAACTTCACATGATGACGTTTCGCATCTTCAAGCAGTTGCTCGGTCATATCAATCGGCGACCGATAATGAGCGTTGAGCAGCGCGTGCCTGAGTACCAACGGTTGATAATTCTCCAACGCATCAGCAACAGTCCAAAAATTCCCTAGCGATTTGCTCATTTTTTCTCCATCAACATTGACGAATCCATTATGCATCCAATAGCCAACTACAGGACTGGTTCCGGTGCAGCATTCCGACTGGAAAATCTCCGCTTCATGATGAGGGAATCGCAAGTCGTGGCCACCGCCGTGAATGTCAAATTGTTCACCAAAATGTTTCAACGACATCGCACTGCATTCGATGTGCCAACCCGGTCTGCCTATTCCCCACGGTGAGTCCCAATGAGGCTCGTTTGCCGGAGCGAATTTCCACAGAGCGAAGTCCTTGTGGTCGCGTTTTCCCGCTCCGGTCTCATCAACTCTACCGCCAGCTCCCGCGAGTACAGCGTCAATTGATTGACCAGTAAGGGAGCCGTACTTTTCAGGCGCGGATTCAACGGAAAAATACACGCCGTCATCCGCGACGTACGCGTGTTCCTTCTCGATGAGTTTTTCAACCATCGAAACGATTTCAGGAACTACCTCTGTGACTCGTGGATAGTGGTCCGCGCGCAAAACGTTGAGCGCATCCATCACCTCGTAAAAGTCATCAATATTCCGATTTGCGACCTCAAGAAAATCCACGCCTTCCTCGGCCGCAATCGCCATTATCTTATCATCAATATCGGTAAAATTCTGCACGTAATTTACCGACCAACCTTTCGCTTCGAGCCAGCGGTGAATTAGGTCAAATGCGATGTAACAACGGGCATGGCCAAGATGGCTTGGAGAGTAGGGAGTAATCCCACAGACGTACATATTCACTACGCCGGGAGTTAGGGTCTCCATCGGACGTTTTTGTCGGGAGCGCGTGTCATAAACCTGCAGCGGCATCACACAACCTCATCTGCGTGTCTGCGAATCATGGTGATAAACCCCAACGGGGGTCCTACCCACATGGCGGACAACTGGAAGCGATGTGGGACTTGGCGGGACATGACTGGAAAGGTGGTTTTGTTAACCGGTGCGACTAGTGGAATCGGCCGCGCCTGCGCGCGGGCAGTTGCCAGTTCCGGCGCGACTTTGGTAGTGGTCGGGCGCAGCCAAGAGCGATTAGACTCACTACTTTCTGAGTTACGAACCGTAGCAGGCTGCGGTGAGGTCAGTGGTTTGCTCGCTGACCTCGCAATACAGTCAGAAATTCACACTCTCGCTGATGAATTTAAGTCTAAACACGACCGCCTTGATGTGCTGATAAACAATGCCGGCGGCATCTTTTCATCGCTGGAAAAAAGCTCGGATGACATTGAATACACCTTCGCGCTGAATCACAACGGCTACTATCTTCTCACAACCCTACTGCAAGACTTGCTTCGCGCTTCGGCTCCCGCGCGTGTCATTTCTACCGCTTCCGCCGCGCATGGAATGGGCAAGATGGTTTTTGATGACCTGCAATACGACAACCGGAGATATGGGTCTGGCTGGTCTTCTTACTGTCAATCCAAACTTGCGAATATTATGTTCACTCGCGAACTCTCACGCCGTCTCGAAGGGACCGGCGTGACTGCGAATTGCATCCACCCGGGTTTCGTCAATACTGGTTTTGGCAAGAATAACGGTGCGTTGATGCGGTTTTCCATGCTAATCAGCAGACCGGTGCAGCGTAACCCAACTCGCGGAGCGGAATCTCTTGTTTGGGGTGCGTTGTCAAAGGAGGCGGAAGGAGTCACCGGGAAATATCTCTACAATTGTAAGGCGAAGAAACCGACGCGGCGAGCGCGCAACGATGAGGACGCCGCTCGTTTGTGGGAAATTACCGAGAAAATGACTGATACAGTCGCTGCTTGGAGTCCTAATTTGGATGTATCTTAACCATGAAGGTTTCAAAGTGTAATATGAAGTGGGTCATCTGTGCTTCGTCGAATATCCTGCTTAGTAGTGCTATTGTTTCTCGTATTGCCAGCCGCCGGCGAGCCACCGGCAGAACAAGGTGGCGGCAGGGGCGTTGGCGAAGGTGGACCCGGTTTTGATTTCTCAAATGAGGTGCAGAATTACACTCAGGTCGCCTATCAAAATCTGTTTACAGCAGGTGGATTGGCAGATGATGACACCGTACGCATAGTATCTCATTCCCAGCAGGGAATGTTGGTTGAAGGCAGCCATAATGCCGGTCTTTTCCTTGGGTCAAATTACTCACCGGTCGAGGGCCAAAGTGGCTATCTCATGTCGCTTACTGATAATTGGAGCTCAGAGGAACCAGCGACTTCGGTGGATTGGCTCGATTGGTCGTCAGACAGCCACGCGCAGGGCATCCTGCGCAACGACCACCTCATCATCGGCACTCGCTGCTTAGGCGATGACACCGAATTCTGCAATTCCCCTGAGAATCTCAAGCCGGGAAATCAGGGAATGAACGATGACAGTTGGGCGCTTACAATCCGTGACGTCCGCGAAGGTACTGACGATACAACTTGGATTTACCATAATACCAGCGCGGGTAGTTTCAAGATTCAAAGTGTCATTGCATTGAGACTGGATATCGTACTGGTCAGCGGAGTTTTCCTCGGTAAGTTGCAGGTCACAGGGCAAGGCGTGATGAATCAGCAGGATGTCGGAGGGTGGCACGGTTTTCATGCCATATACAATATCGACCAGCGTGAATGGGTTGTCGCTGCAGCAGAAGGTTTCGTAATTCAGGCCGCTGCTATGGCAGAATCAGGCGTTGCCGGCAACTCGAATATGGTGTATGTGTCAACTCCGCCCCACAATACCGTCTCAAACCAACTTGTTCCGTCGGCAGCAATCGGAGTGATTGATAATAGCTTAACTTTCTCCGCGATAAAGCATTTGACCGGCTCGATCGGACAGAATTTCAACATCATCACAACGCCGCACAGCGTGTTGATTTCTGGTGAGCACTCTGGAATCACCATTGACGACACAGACATCGATACAGTAGGCGGTGTCGATGGTTTCCTGCTGTCGTTATATCCTGCGAATTTCAACACAGGCTGGTATCGCTCCATTGGTTCAGGGATGAATGACAATTTGCGTGAGGTGTGTTGGTTGGATACCGGCCACGCTCTATTCAGCGGTAACTTTGGAGACACCACAATGTTTCCTGAGAGTAATCGGTCCCCCATTCTTGTGACCCCCGCTGATGTCCCAGACGGTGACAAAGTCGGTGATATTGTGGTGATAATCAACCGTTTTGGCGAATATGTAAACATTCTTCCCACCCAGTTCTCAGAAACTCATTGTCATGGCTTCGCGGGCGGTGGGTTCCTCGGCATTTTTGAGGACGATTTCGAGTTCCAAGGTCACCAATACTCCAGTCTCGGTTTGTCCGACTTCTCGGTGACTCATCTCGTGCATGATGAGGACCTTGATGGGTATGGACCTGCAACCGATTCTTTCCCCTCCGATGCAACCCAATGGTCAGATGTGGACCGGGATGGCTACGGCGATAATCAGAGTGTAGATGCCACTACACCAGATGCATGCATCGATGTCCCAGGAACTTCTACCGAGGATGCATTTGGCTGTCCCGACCGAGATGGAGACGGTTGGTCGAATGATGCCGACGCTTTCCTCAATGACCCCTCTCAGTGGTCGGATGCAGACTTCGACGGCTTCGGTGATAATCCCGATGGAAACACCCCTGATGCGTGTCCTCAAACTAGTGGGACCTCGACGATGGGTGGTGTGAATGGTTGTGTAGACAGTGATGGGGACGGGATGGCAGATATTGGCGACCCCTTTGCCTTTGAAGGGACGCAGTGGCACGACGAGGATGGCGATGGCTTTGGAGACAACCTATTCGGTATCAACCCAGACTTTTGTCAAGAAGAGTGGGGCATGAGTTACATCGATAGGCACGGTTGTCCTGACCAAGATAGCGATGGGTACAGCGATTTGGGTGATGCTTTCCCCAATGACCCATCGGAATTCCGCGATACCGACTTTGATGGGGTAGGTGACAAAAGCGACAGATTCCCCTTCAATCCAGACCAACAGACAGATCGAGATGGTGACCAGTTCGGCGACAATATCAATGGATTCCAAGGCGATGCCTTCCCCGATGATCCAACTCAGTGGTCAAATGTTGATGGTGACCTTTGTGGTGATAATCAGTCAGGTAACTCCGGCGATATGTTCCCGCTGGACATCACTCAATGCGAAGACGCCGATGGCGATGAACATGGAGATAATCCGTTGGGCAATAATGCAGACCACTTCCCTGATGATGCTAGATATTGGGCTGATGCAGATCGGGATGGTATTCCCGATGAATTAGACGATGACCGCGACAATGACGGCCTGATTGATTCCGAGGATGCATTTCCCGACAATCCGTTGTGGAAATATGATACCGATGGCGACACCATCGCTGACTTGGTGGATACCGATGATGATGGAGATGGATTCACCGATAGTGCGGAACGGGATGCTGGAACCGACCCCTTGAGTGCAGCAAGTCACCCGATTGAAGGCATCACATTATTCGGCATCGAGTTCGGTGTTTGGGATATTATCGGTATTCTCGGCGGTGGTCCCATCGCCATCTGGCTTGGCTTTGGCCTACTCACCCGCAACGCGCGAGCGAATAGATACCATGAGGAGATGGAGGAAATAATGTCGCAAAGTGGATTGGAAGATATTGCCAAGCGATACGAGAAGGACTTGATGATGCGATTGCTCGGTCCACATCAAGGACTCCGCCTTGAGCGAATTCGTGCCGAGCGCGACGATGCAATCGAGCAGGCAGAACAATCCTTGTCAGACGACTTGGTGTGAATCAGCCCTGATTGTAGGTGATTCCGAAGCCACCACGTGGATGATTCCATGACACGGCACCTTGGTCGCACATGATGAAGCAGGTGCCGCACTCAACACAATCCTCGTATTGGAATTTCATCTTCTCAAGCCCTTGGTCGCGGAAATTGTAGCACTGTGCAGGACAGCCCCAAACGCACATCATGTGCGAGCAGTCGTCGCATTTGTCAACATCTACGATGATGTGCGCGTGTTCGTGGTCGTCAATATTGTAACCGATTAAGCCGAGGCCATTCTTGATGTCGTAAGTGAATAGGCCGAGTTTTTGTTTTTTATCGCTCATTTTCTCACCTACAATTTCCGTCCTAGCATGCCAATCCGTATTAGGTTCAGCCAGCCCATGCCCTTCTTGTATGCTCTGCTCTTCTTTCGCAAATCCTTCCTTGTTCCAAAAAAGACTTTCTCTGCGGTAATCTTCTCCTCGCCAATCTCACGGAACACTCGGTTTGCAGTCTTGCCGATTAATTCTGGTACCCAAGTGAAGTTGGCGTCGTCGTTGAGGAACTTGGTCGCTGGTTCAAATCGCTTCAGGTCGCGGAAGATGTAGGATGCTTTCAGCGACTTGGTGTAAGTCGCGTTCAGGGCCGTTTCGCTGACATCGTTGTCTCCGATGCATTTCGCGATGGCTTTTCCGGCAAGTTTGCCGGAATGAAGTGCGTTATTCATGCCTTGAATCATCATGCCGTTGGCGAAAACAAGTCCAGCAGCATCGCCGACGACAATCGCACCATCGCGGGCGAATCGGTGCGGCATTCGGTGCAGCCCGAATTCAGGACAAAGGTGGCCTGAATACTCGAGAACTTCACCGCCATCAATCAGGGCAGCAATCGCTGGCTGCTCCTTGAATGCTTGATACAAGTCATAGGTGTGCAGACCTTGTGGCAGCGACTTCAATTGCACAATAATGCCGCAAGAAACCGTATCCAGATTGGTGTAAAAGAATCCTCCACAGCGTGGCATTTGACCGGCAGTATCAGGATAATCTTCCCATGCTTGCTCCGCCATATCCCGGTAGAGGGAAAGCGCGAGTTCCATCGCCATTCCACTCGGTGGTCGTGAATCATCACCTGCAAAACAGTTGAACCGCTCATCAATTCGTTCTTTTCCGAGATGAATAACTTCCTTCACGCCCAGCAACATATCGTCTTTTGACTGGGCGTGTAACATCGAATCAAAGTGGTAGCCTCTGGTCAATACAGAATTACTTCCCTCTGCGATGACAACCACCTTGCTAGTCATCACCTCACCATCTTGCACGATTCCTGAGATGATGCCGTTGCGAATCGCCTCAACAACATCCTTTGGCAGATTGTCTACCTTCCACTTTTGGGCTCCACCTTCACCGGAGTCGGGTGCTGGGTCGGTCAGGTCTCGGGCGGTGTAGGAAGTATGGTCCAAGTCAGATATTTCGGCGTCGTCTCCCTTGCCGTCGCGGGTACGAATGTGCAGTTGGTCAATCTTGATGCCGGCCATCACGAAGATGCCGGCTTCCTCCATTTTTTCAGCCAACCACGCGTCAGTTTTTGCACGAAGAACCGACCAAGCGGCCCGCTGGCTCGGTTCTTCAGTTCCTCCAATACCGTCCCAAGATGCGAATTTTCCTTCTACGAAAACGGCGTCTTCACTACTCAGAAATCCTATTTTTTTGTGATTGATGTAACGCTCAATTCCGTTGCATTCCATCTCCCAATTACCTAGATATTCCTCAAAATCATCGAGTTCGCGACCCCACAGAATACCTCCGCTCATGTTTTTGGCGCCCACTGGGTCTCCTCGTTCCACCACTAGAATTCGGTCGCCTTCCATGCCTTCTTTCAGCAGTTGGAAGGCGGTAGCCGCTCCTGCCATGCCTGCGCCGATTACGATGACGTCAAAGTCGGTCTCGTCGGTCATGGCTTACCCTCGGATGGGTCAGTGCACCTGTGCTGCGCCCTTCAACTTTCACTTGCTATCCCCCCAACCGATATGTGCCAGTGGCCTAGTGGACAAACATGGTCGTGGCGAGTGCGCCGGGCAAGTGCATCCTGTTTGGAGAGCATGCTGTGGTTTACGGGCATCCTGCTGTCGCGGTGGCAATCAACGCTCGGATGACGGTGTCAGTACGTGAAGGCGTGGACAATTGGTCAATTGATGGAATGCACTATGTTGAGGCAAAACATCCGCATCTCACCTACTTGCATAACCGCTTGTGGGAAGGAGATGCGTTGGCTATACAGGTTAATTCGGAGATTTTTGGTGCGGCTGGATTGGGTTCAAGCGCAGCGCTTTCCTCAGCCTATGCCGCTGCGCTACTCGAGTTGGCGAACCGCGATTCTGCGCTTGGACAACTGCCACTAATTGCTGAGTGCGCGCACCTTGCCGAAGCTTCTGCTCAAAGCGGTCGGGCAAGCCCGACCGATAGTAGCACTAGCGCACTTGGCGGTTGCGTTCTAATCAGTGATGTCCGCGAGGAAGACGCTGACTGGCAATACACTCGCGAACTGCAAGTCGCCGGTGAGACAAGACGCTGGGAGGTGCATAAAATTGAACTCCCGACTAGCCTAGCGCAAGCCAGCCTCGTCATCGGTTTCACAGGCCGTCCGGGTCCAACAGGTGAGATGGTGGCTAAGGTTGCAGACATGCTTGAGAGCAATCCCGACCGGATGGGAGACATTGACCGAATCGGCACCGTAACCCGAGCGGGTGTGACCGCGTTACGACTTGGTAATCTTGAGGCGGTAGGAATCGCGATGGATGAATGTCACCGATTACTTAGGGGAATCGGAGTCTCTGATGAGGGTCTTGACCGTCTTGTCGAAGCGGCTCGGCCTTATGCGTACGGGGCGAAGATGACCGGCGCGGGAGGTGGTGGATGCATGCTTGCTCTCACCACGGATGCAAGGCGTTGTGCTGAAGCGATTGAACTTGCAGGAGGGCGCACTCTGATCTCACCTCTCGGTGTTGAAGGAGTACGAATTGAGCAGTCATAATCACCACTTTCAGAGTGTAGTATTTTATGAGGGGCGTATTGAGGATATGTAATCGCCTCGATTCGTGCTACTTGAGCCTGAACAGTGCTATTTGCTCTGTTGGTAATCATTAAAGTCGTTTATAAACAAAAATGGCCTTTCCTTTAAATAGGGTAGTCAAGTCGCGACCGCCATGGCAAAGAAGGATGAAAAGGCTATCTCCTACGAGGAGGTTATCGCCGCGGCCATGGAGAAGAGTGAGGGGAAGTACAAGAAGGGACTTCCCTACTACAACGTAACCACGAAGCAGGTTCACTCTGACACCAAGGCCATGAAGAAGAAGTACCTTCTTTACAAGAAGGGTGATCTTTACTTTTCTGGCATGGAGGGAAGTGAGGAGCTCAAGGCCGCTCTCGCTGAGATTGAGGGGGCCGAGCTGGTTTCGGACGCCCCCGCCAAGAAGTCCAAGAAGGACGAGAAGGCCCTTGTCAAGGATGAGAAGCCGATGTCGAAGGACGAGGAGCGCCTCACGGTGGTCAACGTCGTCGCCTCCACTCGCGTGGCGGAGGAACTGAACCTCCCCGACATCGCGATCCAGTTGAATTGCGAATACGAGCCTGAGCAGTTCCCCGGTGTGGTCTACCGTGTGGTTGACCCGAAGTTAGCAATTCTGATGTTCCGATCCGGCCGTGCTGTATGCACCGGCGGTAAGAACGAAGACAATATTCACACTGGAATCGAGCGCATGATTGGTGACTTGCGAGCGGCAGGCATCGAGACTTGGGACCTGAAAGATGTGAAGATTGAGGTGCAGAATATGGTTGCAACTTTTGCCTTGCATTATCCTGATGATTACGACGGCCGCGATAAGTGGACCGATGAGCCGCAGGCCGGCGAGCCTCGCAAGTTGAATCTAAACCACCTGACTTTCCACTTGCCTTTTGACAAGGTTGAATACGAGCCGGAGCAATTCCCCGGCCTGATTTACCGCCTTGATTATCCGAAGGTTGTCTGCCTGATTTTCGGCAGCGGCAAGATGGTGATTACCGGTGCCCGTCACAAGGACGAGATTCTTGAAGCGGTGCAAATCATTCAGGACGAACTCGCAGACCTGCTCTGATTGAGTCGTTACGATTTCGGGAGACGAAACCACTCACCAATTCATGCAGGGCAAGAGAAATATGTCAGCAGTTTGAGCGTAAGGCATGGTCAAGACCGCTACGCTAGCCGACGCGGTCGGTTTTGCCGAGGCAGATGAGTTGGTCAAAGCAGCCTCTGCTCGCCCAATTCTTGCTAATTTGGTCAAACTCACTCACATCAGTATCGTCTTCACTGTCGGTTGGGGTTGGCTGATGCCTTGGCAGGCGATTTGGTGGTTGAATGCCTTTGGGATTCCAGCGATGATTATTCATTGGCAAACCAACGATAAGGTGTGCCATTTGACGACTTTAGAGGACTCTCTGCGAGGCGATGAGAGAGCAGGCACACCCGAGCAAGCTCCGTTCATGCCAAGAATTGCTGCAATCTTCGGCGTCACCGTCAGCAATGAATTCAACAGCAAATTTTCTTACATTGTTGCAGCCCTTTCGTGGAGCATATGTATCGGTCGGATTGCCCTGCTACACATCCCCATGTGACCGTGGAATTAACTGAGGGGTTCTATGGCGGAGGTATCTCTGCTGCGCAGAATTGCGGCAAAGGGAGTGCGTTTAACCCATCTACTCATGGCTGTGTTCATCATGTTCGGTTGGGCTCCTTCTTGGCCGATTATCTGGATGATTCATGTCGTTTTCGTGCCACTCACTCGCCTCCACTGGCGAGTCAATGAGAGACGATGCATTTTGACAAAGTGGGAAGTGCAGTTATTGGGAGAGGAATTGGTGGCCGACCATGAGGAGGGATGGTTCATCAAGGAATTAACTGAATTCCTGACGAAATGGCGTCCTCCTACCACATTGACTAGGCAAATCATGGCGTTATGGATGTGGGCTGCAACCGCCGCTTCAGCAACTCGTTTGTGGTACGAATTTGCAGTTTGAACTCACATATTGCAGTAATCCATTCGTCGGTGCGTTGATGAAGCGTGGCCATGCTGGCCACTCTATGAGTGGCCGGTGGCGAGGATTTCGCGGAGCACCATTGCTGTTGGCGGGTTTGCTGATATTATCAACAATGTCTGCCGCATATTTGGGTGTCAGTCCTCCTGAATCCGAGTTAGAAGAAGATGCAATAAATTCGCTACGATTCCTGCAGGGTCAACCTCAAAGAAGCTTAGGTGTGATTGACGTTCCTTCATGGCGATTAGGTGATGAATGGACATATGATGGTTACTTCAACGTCGCTGGATTGATTGCTTCTGGTGGCGTCTCGTCCAACGTTCAAACATTGACTGGAGACATGGTTAGCGTACTTGACAGTATAGATATCGAGACGGTGGAAAACCGCTCTTCGCTGGTTTACACATTAGAATCTGTAGGAGAATTTGAAGCGAATGGTATCATGCTAGATGGGTATAATGGTGACCTGAGTGTAGACTATCTTGGTATCGAGAAGTTCCGGTCCTCAGATTTTTCATTGATATCGCGTTCGATGTCTTTGGAAGTAAATTTCCTCGCCTTCGGTATCTTCAACATCGACGTAGCAGACATCACGATTTTGACCTCATATTCGCCTCCACTAGAGATTTATGATTTCCCAATCGCAGTCGGCGAAAGTTGGGAATCAGACTACACCGTGACCGTGCAGTGGTCCGGTTCTTCTGATTATATTGACCTGCCAGAGGACCAGACTACCCAGAGTAATTCGAGCCACTCGGTGGTAGGTGTTGGGGACCCCGGAGTTTCGTATACCGGTTGTGCAGGTGCGTACAACATCACGACCATCAATTCGTCTGGACAGATTTCAGATTTTGTGTGGTACTGTCCTCAGGTTGAGGGGGATGCATGGAGGCATTTTGAGCAAGATATCGGTCTGATTATGGATTTCAAACTAACCGAATATTCTCCTTCACCGGTGTCACGAGTAATTACCGTCAGCCCAGCCTTCCCGGCGTGGATGCCTGACGGCGACCTTGGAGTTTGGATAAATGTGACAGATGCAGGAGGTATCCCGATTTTTGGCCAGTCGGTGCAGTTCCGTTATGAGGCTGAGAGTGATATCCGAACGCTGACAACCGCTTCCAATGGTTCTACATACGCGATATTTGATACAGGTCATTTCACCGACCCTTCCCCAACCACCTTTGACTATGCATCACATGGGATGATTGGCTGGATTGCTTCTTCCAATCAGATTGGAGTTTCAACTCTCACTTTAGACGAGAATTTGGTGCAGGTTGATATTGCTACCAGCGCAGATGGAGTCAGCGTAACTCGTGAGAGAGGTGGGACAAGTGTACTATTGACTCCGATTACTGGATTCAATGCGATTCCTGGCGATTCGCTGACGTTCAGCGTGCCGGTGATTAACAATGGAATTTTGTCTTCACCGGCGACCGAACTTGAAGTCACGGCACCAGATGGTTCCACCAGCAGAACTTCGGTTCCAGAGTTGCCCCCTCGCGGCTCAATCAGAATTGATGTGACATGGACTGTTTCAGGAGGACAGCAAGTCGGAGTGGTTGGCATAGATTTCGAGGCTGACCCTGATACCCTGATTACTAACGATGAAAACCGCAGTAATAACAACGACACCTTTGAGATTTTCATCGGTCGCCTACCGAGTGCGATTATGGGTAATGTAGGTCCGACTCAGACTTTCACGACGATTTTACTTGACGCTAGCGGCTCAAGTGACCCCGATGATTCAGCCGACCCAGATGGTGGCGGAGTGGTTTGCACTTTTGCGATTGAGAAAGAGGATGGCAATACCGAAATTGTTGAGCAAGCAGATTGCATATTGGAATGGGATTGGTCGGATGATGGCACATACACCGTCGCAGTGATTGTTACCGACGACGAAAATGACGCCTCTAACACTTCTCAAGACATCTTAATCATCAATCGTGCTGCTTTGGTAAATGTTGGCTCAAATGTTGATTCAGTGATGGTGGGTGAGGAAGTCACTTTCAACGCTCACGATCATTACGATATTGATACCAGCACTCCCGAAGCCCCCATCGCAATTCTGTGGGATGCTGAGTGCGATGAGGGGCGAGTTACGCTCACCTGCACCATCAGACCCGAGATTGAGGGAATCTACACCATGCAGTTGACCGCGGTGGATGATGATGGTGCGGTTACTATTGCCAGCAAATCTATTGACGTCACCAATATCGGTCCGTATGACGCTTTTATCACCGCGACCGACAATGAGAGCGGTGCCGAACTTGTCATGGATAGTCAGATGGTTTGGAATATTGATGAGGACCAGTCAATTGACCTGATGGGACACGCTTCGGATTCTCCCAATGACATGCCCAATCTGCGTTGGGAATGGCAGCCCGATATTGACGTTGATCCGAATTGGCATGAGGTGTATACCGGTGAGTCCTCAAGTGTCACCGCCACCTATACCGAGGAGGGATTGCACATAATCGCCATGGAGGTCTTTGATGACGACGAGTGGAGTACAGGTGTGGTAAACGGTTGGGTACGAGTACACAACGTTCCACCGACCATCGAGCCATTTGATGAGAACTCTATGCCGCCGGTATGGGAAGATTCGGAGGCATCCATTACCGGCGTCTATTCCGATACACCTTCGGACATTGATACGTTAGTTGCGTGTTGGGACCTTGACCCATACATGAATTCAGATAGCGAAGGAAGTGCAGATGATGATTGCGATATCAACGGAGCATATTTGTCGCGATCTTGGCCGGTTGCCGGAGTATATCGGGTGATTTTCCATGTCACCGACAACGATGGCGAGATAGTCACTCAGAAAGTGAATATTTCAGTGGCAAATAAGGCACCGAAGGCCCATATCAATGCTAGCACCCTTGAGCCAATTGTCGGCTCTGATTTCCTTATTACCGCCGAAGGGTCAACCGATACGCCTTCTGATGTGAATCTGCTCCGATATCTGTGGGATTTGGATACCGAAGTGGATAGTGATGATGACGGCTATCCCGCCAATGACATTGATGCAACCGGCTTTGAGATTTGGATATCGTTTGAGAAATCTGGTTATCATAGCGTGAGACTGATGGTGTCTGATGAAGCATCAACAGATACTGCTGACCTCACTTTCTATGCGCAAGAGAACGAAACGGGCTTGTTCTCTTTCCTGTCTGGTGGCGGCGGTGGTGCTACTACCGCTATCGTGATTCTCGGGTTGCTATTTGTTGTGCTACTGCTGGTTTTGGGCTTGACAATGGTGCGAAATAGACGGGCTGAAGAAGGCGAGCAAGAGATGTGGCAATCACCCATACCCACCTTTGATATTGGCGAATCTCCGATTGAAGCACCACCGTCTGAGATGTTCACCGCTGGGCTGTCGCCGGATGCTCCACCGATTCCCGCAGTAGGTCTACCTGAAGGGTGGTCGGTAGAGCAGTGGAATCACTACGGCCACCAATGGTTAGCGCAGGAGGCCGAACAGGCGGCCGCCTCCTCGGTCAACCTTCCGAATATGGATGCTTCCGCCGCCTTTGATTCGCTAGGTGCAGCCTCACCGGCCGATGGCAGTCTGACTCCAACTGAGCCCAACCCGACTGTTGCAATCGAGTCGCCTGTGAAGACTGACGATGTAGACCCGTGGGAATTTGACCTGTGAGGTGAACCCTTGAAGTCAATTTACAATTTATTCGGGCTTCCATCAGCTAAGAAAAGCGGCACTGAGGAAGCGGTTGCTCTCGATGCAGAGTTGATTCCGGAAGGAGAAGCTGGCGACCGACCCGTGCACGAACTAAAATTTCACGACCTCGCTCAGCAACGCTGGCTTGATTGGAGCCGCTCACATTTGCCGGGGCCTCACCGAGGGCTGCGTTATGTACGCCCGGATGAGATGCACAGATTACCATTTGATGGCATCCATGCACGAGTGGGTCAAGGCGATACTATTGTGGTTGATTTGTCCATTCTTGCTCATATGGATTCGCAGCGAGCCGCGCTTACACGGCAATTGCAAGGGGTTGCTGATGCTGCTGGCTGCCCAGTATTTGCCCTTGACGAGAAAGAATACCTACTATTGGTTCCCGGGATTGGGATTAACGTAGATACTGAGACCCATGAACTCGGCACGCCACCGGGTATCATCGACTGAGTTTTTGTTGTTATTCAGCCGCGATGGCTGCGCACAGTATGTGACCAAGCTAGACCATCGGGGCCAGCAGTCAGCCTATCTAGTCCATATTGGCACAGCAACGCTCGCCACGTCTCCGGGTCTGGCGGTCCTCGCCCTCGTCCTTCGTAGTCAGCATGCAGTAGGTTTTCCACTCGTAAAATCACCAATTTTGAAACTGCGCCGGGCAGGTCGTGAATACCAACCAATTCGCACTCAAGAGCCACCGGTGCCATTGGATGAAGCGATGGCCAATCATCACCACTTGGGCTGCCAATCGGCTCCTCTTTCAGCCCTTGCCATTCGCTTTTATTTGCTGGCAACGGAGTAGCGGCGTGGTCAACCAAATGCGCAGCATCCCAAGTCGCTGGTAGCGGCATCGCCGTCACCTTCGCGCCGCTACTTTCCTCGCTGGCAACTCCACCTTCCCTCAGATTGACAAGGGTATCACGCGGACGTCCAGCTCGGTCTTCAGATAGGCTTACTCCGAGTAATGGTGGGTGGTTCGAGAGCACAGATACAGAACTGACTGGGCACAGATTTGCCACTCCAGCAGAAGATACGGTTGAGAGCAGCATCAGTGGACGGGGTGCGACTGCAGCGGCCAGCCAACCAGCCCTCTCCTGATGGCTGAGATGTTCGACCGGAGTGCTGTTTGCGGCTTCTGCGAGTGGTTCTCCGAGGTGAGTTGGGACTTTGCGTTCTTCTTGTCCGTCAGTAGCGAACCAGTCATCCAACTCGCCTCGTTCTACTTCATGTAATGAATATGCGGTAAAATCGCGGTAGGCTTGCCAACGGCGGATTTCATCAGGGTCCTCTTCGCGGTCGTGTTTCCGATTGATGCTGGAATCGGCATAAAGAACGCATCTACGTAGAAAATCAACGACCGCGGCCTTCCCATCACTCATTTCTCCCACCTCGCTTTGCTTCGTACTCATCTCTTGTCATCATGAACTTCGCGGACACTCCTGCCCAGACTTCACCGGCTGGAATATTGCTATTTGCAACCGCACCTGCCCCGACTACGGCGTCCTTGCCAACTGTCACGCCGGGTAAAATTGTGGCCCCTCCGCCAATCACAGCCCCTGTTTCAATGATGACCGGTTGCCATAGCGAGGGGTTTTGGCTTGGCGGATATCTGTCATTTAGTAGAGTTGCATTCGGCCCGATGAAGCAGTCATCTCCCAAAATACAGCCGTCCGCAATGTATGCACCACCTTGGATTTTGACTCTATTGCCGAGAGTGACCTTTGCCCCGACATGGGCGAGGCAACCGATTGACACCGACTCGCCAAAAGAGCAGTCATCGCCGAGCATGCAGGGTAACCAAGCGACCCCACCGTTGGGTAATCCGAACCGCTCTCCGCCTGTCGTCGTCGTTTGCTCGCTTCCGATTACGGACATAGAATCAACTCACTCGATTTTCAACTCACTCAGCACTTTTTCAACGTGACCTTTGGCCCTAACACCGTATCCTACCCACGCCAGTGTGCCGTTTGGGGAGATTGCGAAGGTTGAGCGGATGCAGCCGAGGAAGGTTTTGCCGTACAACTTTTTCTCGGTCCAAGTGCCATAAGTTTGGTGCAATTCAAGGTCTGAGTCAACGATGAGTTCGAAGTTCAAATCGTGTTTTGCGGTGAATTTACCGTGCGATTTTGCAGAGTCTTTTGATACGCCTATAACTCGCCATCCTGCTGTGTCCAATCGGGGTTTATTGTCGCGGAAGTCGCAGGCTTGCACTGTGCAACCCGGTGTTGAGTCTCGCGGGTAGAAGTAGAGGATGACCCCGACTCCTTCTGCAAGGGTCTCGCTGAGACTAAATTTGCTGCCGTCGGTCAGGGTTGCCGAGAAGTCGGGAGCCGAATCGCCGACTGATAGATGTCTTGCCATGGCGAGGCGAAGCGGCGACCCCTCTCAAAACCGACGGCGAGCCCGACTCAACTTTTACTTCGTTTGTTGGCTAAAATACGAGATTTTGAGGCGGAGAATGAACAGATAGGGCATTTGGCCATATCGTGGTGGCGCGCGGGGCAATACTCTCTGCCAAAAAAGATGATTTGCAGGTGCCGGCGAGCCCACTCATCTTCTGGAAATAACCGTTTGAGGTCACGCTCAGTTTGCACAACATTACGGCCGTTTGACAGCCCCCACCTTTCGGCAAGACGATGGATATGAGTATCAACAGGAAATGCTGGAACTCCAAATATCTGCACCATCACGACGCTCGCAGTCTTATGTCCGACACCAGCGAGCGCTTCTAGTTCCTCAAAGTCAGCGGGAACAACCCCATCGTGTCGCTGCTCAAGTTGCTCAGCCATTCGTTTCAGATTGTTTGCTTTGGTCGGTGCCAAGCCGATTTCACGAATGATTTCGCGAATCTCATCCACCTTGAGCGCAGCCATTTTTTTTGGGGAGTCGGCCACATCAAATAGCGCCGGAGTGACCTGATTCACCTTCTTGTCAGTAGTCTGTGCTGATAGCATCACCGCAACCAAAAATGTGTAAGGGTCGCGGTGGTGCAATGGAATCGGTTGCTCAGGAAATAACTCGTCTAAAATCGCTCCAATCCGAGCGACCTTCTCCGCTTTTTTCATTCAAGTTCCACCTGCGGAGCATCGGAGCGAAGTCCAAGCCATATTCCTGCTGCGATGCAGCCGAAAAATGGCCCGTAGCAGACAAGATACATTCCGATATCGTCCAAACTGCCCCACTGCTCCTCGGGAGCACCGATAGCAAGCCAAGCCAACAGGGAGAGGAACATACCCGGCAAGGCTGCAAAAGCCCCGAAGACAGCGGCCTTGCCCAATCCCATGCTTGGTCCTCCTGCAGATGGCTGAAGAAGGTTCCCGAATGCAACTTCGCTACTAGAGCAATCGTAAATTATTCAATTGAGGAATTGATTTTCCAATTGGGAACCTGAGCGACAATTCAACACATCATCCTTGGTGAGCCAGCCTTTTTTTGCCATCTGCACACCGAACCAAACATCGGCCAAACCCTTGGTTGAATGCGCATCTGGGTTGATTGCGATGGGAACTCCTTGCTCTTTGGCGAATTTACAGAATCGCCAATCCAAGTCCAAGCGGTAGGGGCTTGCGTTGATTTCAACGACTTTGATCTCACCCTCGCCATTCAACTCGCCCATTCTACGCAACACAGCGTGCAAATCCACCTCAAATCCATCTCTCCCACCAAGGATTCTGCCGGTCGGGTGGCCAAGAATGGTGAATGATGGATTCTCAACCGCCTTGATTAGGGCCTCCGTATTTTCAATTTCATCACGTTTTTTCCAAGTTGGAAGTTGGTGAACGCTACCGATAACATGGCTGAAAATACTGCGGACTTCGTCAGAGTAATCTAGGCTACCATCGGGTAGAATATCGCACTCCGAGCCGTGAAAAATCCTGAAATCAACTGAGGTATCTCTCCACAACTCATTCATCGCGCGAATCTCCGCTGCTTGCTGTTCCACTTGTTCGGGTGTGAGGCCAATTTGGCGACCACCGATGTTGAGAATTTGGCTGTGGTCGCCGATGCCAAGAAACTCCCAACCGTTGTGCTGCGCTGCATCAGCCATTTGCTGAAGGGTAGCAACTCCATCTGAGTATGTGGTGTGATTGTGAAATGCTCCTTTCAAATCAGCCGGCTCGATAAGTATCGGTAATTCGCCGGCTGCCGCCGCCTCCATCTCTCCAGAATCTTCTCGTAATTCCGGCGGTACATATGCCAAATCCAAATGCGCATAGATGTCTGCCTCATCATTCGCTGGCAGCGAGTGTTCTGCTGCTTCCAATCCCTTGGCATCGCCGACAGCATCAATAGGAAACAATCCGAATTCATTCAATCGCAATCCACGGTCAAGCGATGCCTGTCGCATCCGAATGTTGTGTTCTTTCGAGCCGGTGAAGTAGGCCAGAGTAAAGGGGAATACGTGTGGAGGAACCATCCTGATTTGGGCATCGATGGTGGTACCGGTAGCCAATTCTTCCCAAGCATCTCCGCCTAGCGCATCCAATACGCCGCTGTCCAAGTCTTGCCCTGAATCCTTACCGTTCGACGATGCTACCTTGAGGTCGTCGAAGACTTCGGTGCCAAGAATAATGCTGACTTTGCTTTCACCTGCCCCTTTCACTTCTGCAATTCCTGGCATTTCAAGGATGCTTGCTGTTACCGCCTCAACATCTGCGGGCTCAACCGCTGCTACAATATCCAAGTCGCCAATTGTCTCGCGACGTCTGCGGGTTGAGCCAGCTAATTGGGCTCGATGAACCCCATCCATCGCTGCAATTCGCGCTTCCAACGCCTCGCCGTACATCAATCCAACATCCAACCGCCTTCTTCCTTGAAATCGGGCCAGCAATACGATGCCGTCGAGAACTTTTTGCTGGCTTTTTTCACCCATCCGGTCTAAGCCTGCCAGCGCACCTTCGCTTGCCGCCGCCTTCAATTCCACGATGCTTTCAATGCCCAACTCATCGCGGAATTGTTTGATTCGTTTCGGACCAAGACCCGGAATCCCCAGCATTTCAATTAGTCCAGCAGGAGTGTTTTTGTAAAGCGATTTGATATCTCCCCAAGTTCCGTAAGTCAGTGCCTCGGTGACTAAACTTGCTAGCCCTTTACCGATTCCTTTCACCTCGGTTAATCTTTCAGCCTCGGTAACCGCCCACAAATCCAACTCCAGTCCTGCCAGCGCCCGCGATGCGTTTTGATAGGCGCGCACCCTGAATAAATTAGCACCATTCAACTCGAGTAAAACCGAAATTTGCTCAAGAACCGCAATGATTGCTGACTTCGAATAATACGGTGGTCCCTCTCTGCGGGCGCGGGGTAGAGCGTAACCTGGGACCGATACCATGCGTGCAGGTTTGCATCCACCGTTCTTGACCCTTCGGGGTGGAGAGGATGAAGTGCAACTCGCGCTTCGGAGCACCATGCTGGCGGATGCAGGCTTTGTTGAAGACCTCAGTCAACTGCTGTGTGGCGTCGCATTTTTGCTATGGATGTTGGTTGCAACTCTGAGTAGAACCGACCGTAGCGAAGACATCGTTCAATACACGATGGTAGCAGTCTGCCTAGCTGCGACATTCTCGCTCTCATGGTTAGCAATGATAGATGGCTCAATGTGGGGCTCGTCCTTCTTGCCAAAGCCGCTGGCTGTGCTAAGTCTTGTTTTTGCAATCGTCAGCCGAATTAACATCAAGGGACGCAATATTTCTCAAGGCGCCAATCCACATAGCATCCGACGGATGAAAGAAGAAAGCGAGGAATAGTTGACTACTTCCGCAGCCGCTTAGGAATATAATCGGTTTTTTTCCGCGGGACATAATCCGTCGTTTTCTTCCGCGGGACATAATCTGGCGATTCTTTCATTTCAGTTTTTGCTGGTGCTGGCGCAAGTTCCGCCGCGCTGATTCCTGCAACATCCTCAATATTCTCACGCGCAACGATTTCGCCTGTACTCTTGGGCAGGGGACCGTCAACCGAGTCTTCTGGGCCGCCGCGTAACTTCTCAAATCGTCCCCGTGCAGCACTATCCGCAGCATCCCCGGTGTGGCGATTCCGATTCCATGCCTTTCTCGCTTTGACACTACGCAGCGTGATAGCAATCATACCGAGGCTGAGTAATACGGAGATACCCGCTTGCCCTCTATTCACCGGTCGGTCCAGCGATTCGGACATTTGCTCGGCTAGTCGGTCCAACAACGCGTAAATTCCACCAACGTCAGGAGGTGGCAGCCCTTCAGAATGACTTCCAATTCCTTCCCATTCTCTCTTAGTCACACGAATAGGCAACTCTACGCTGGCGACAGCAGGTTTGCCTAATTGAGTCTCAACCACGAAGGTAGCGGTAGCAACTCCAGAGGTATATCCCTCAAGTTTCACCCGAAAAACCGTAGAATCATCCACCTCACCATCCGCTTTCAGGGTCTTGATTGCACCATCCCATTTGTTCAATGTATGTTCATCCTCAATCACGTGGACGATAATCGGCACCTCAACCGGCCCCTTATTTGACACGGTGCAGACGAAAATTACCGGCTCGCCAATGTCTAAGGTGGCTGAAGGCGGGTCGCAGCCAACCGATAGCACGGGGTGATGAATGTCCGGATTGTCTGGATAAGCATCAGCCCCATTCCCGACCGTCCAATTCTCACCAAATCTTCCGGTCGGATCTGGGTCTGACCAGCCGTCGCCATCTCGGTCCGGGCATCCGACTCTATCTTCGGTGGAATCTCCGTCGGAATCTGGACAATCATCATCATCGCCTACGCTATTTTCCTGTGCGGAAGCGGAAGAAGCGGCGAAGGAAGCCGAAGAAGTGGCGAAGGATGCGAGTAGTAGTATCGCAAAAAGTAAGGGAATCGTGCGCGACCTGATGCAGTTGCGCATATTTGGGGCGGTTTGTTCTCCTCCTTCAATCATGTCGCCTCACGCTCATAATTAGCAAAGGTTGAGCAAGTGTTGAGGAAAGTCAAAAGTGCGATAGCGAGCGGAGTGTCGGAAGTGGGTGAGTAGGCAAGGAGTAAGGATTCTAGGCTTCAGCCTGCAACTTATCATCAATGAACTGACGCATATATTCGGGCAATTCTCCGTTGACAAAAACCACATCATTCACGTCATCTAATTTCATCAATGCGTAGTAAATCTGCATCGCGGTCATCGGTGTGCTACTGCAACCCGTGCAACCGCCTTCAAGACCAATCATGATGATTCCATCTGCGGTATCAATCACGTTGACAACACCATCGTGGGCATCCAAAATCGCTTGCACTGGGCCAACTGAGTCAAGAATAACCTGCCTATCTATTTCTGCCATAACTTCCCCTCAAATAGTCGCCCTGAACACCGGTGGGGTGCATCTTCAGTAGATTCGTAAAGGCGCGGGGCTTTCAACCATCGCATACTTCGCCGTTTCATGGCGGACAGTTCGGCACCCCCTCGTTTGCGAGTTTTGATACTCGATTTACTGGTTGAAAGAGCGGAGTTTGGTCACGGGGGTAATCTTGAGGTTTTGCGACCTCTTGTAGCGAAGGGAGGCGAGATTGAGTGCCTGTTGTTAACTCCGCAAGTGCAGTCCTCTGAGGTCGGAGAGCGAGCTGCGAAAAAGGCAACTGAAGGCATGATTCTACTATCTGAAGAAGATGTACCGGACTGGGACGATGACTTCCCGTTCTGGACCGCTTGTCGCGAGCAGTTAGATGATGGGATGGTGGATTTTCGGCGAATAGCCATGCCGGTATGGCCGGAAAGTGATTCTGATGCCAGCGCGGATGCAAACACGGGTGCCAGTGAGGGGTCCGGAGAGGGGTCCGGTGAGATTACCGACATGGATTCTTGGCTTGCGATGATTTCGCCCGATGCAGTAGTATGCACGGGTAGTCGCCGCAACGTATCTGAGTGGGAGAATTGGATGGATAGTTGCGCCGCAGTTATGGAAGCATCCATCAAATCGCTCGTTCCAACCCTCGGTATTTGCTTTGGACACCAATTGCTCTGCAAGGCTCTCGGCGGAAAAATCAGCCGCGCCGATAAGCGGTCAGACGCGATTCATCAATTATCGCTGACCGAATCTGGAATTATTGACCCATTATTCACTCCTCCAATATCGGCAGTCGGTAGTGACGGCAAATGGACTACAGAAAACACCCCGACCGCTCTATTCACTCATCAGGATCATGTTGTAGAAAGTCCAGACAATTGCATTTTACTCGCCACCGCACCCCACAACCAGCATGTTGCGGTCAGAGTCGCTGATTCCGATGGCCTTCGCCTGCCGGCGTGGGGTGTGCAATTTCATCCAGAAGCATCAAAGTCGAGGATTCGCCGCTCATTTGAACTCGGACACATTTCTGAGCAAGAGATGAATGCTTTCGAAGGTGAACACGATGGCGCGGCCATCCTCGCCAACTTCGCCGAAGTCGTTTATTCGCTGAAATGCTAGTTACGACGGATTGAAGGGGAAGGTCCCCCTGCACACTAACATGGGATTTTTCTCAAAGAAGCAAACTGTGGAGATATCGGTGCGTGGAATGACTTGTGGCGGTTGTGAAGGCAAGGTCAAGCGAGCATTGGAAGAACTACCGGATGTAAAATCGGCAACTCCGGACCGGGAAAATGACCGGGTGATTATCACCATGAAGGGCGATGCTGACACATCCGAGTTCCGACAGGTTTGCATCAATCTTGGCTTTGAAGCGTGAAATCTTGCGGTTCCGTTATCCGCAGTTGTAAGAAATGACTCAAATCAGCCATCTCCTCTCCCCTATTCGCTTATATGGGGGCCGTAGGTCGGGCGGCCAACCAATAGGTGAACTTCATGGAAATGAATAGTGAAATGGTCGGACAAATGGGCGTCGGTGCAGGCATTTTGGGTCTGCTAATCGCCTTCTTATTGTATCGGAAAGTGAATTCAATCGAGATTGAAAACAGCAAAGTGGCGAAAATCACCAAGCAAATTCAGGAGGGTGCAATGGCCTTCCTATTCGCGGAATACCGCATGCTTGCTGTTTTCGTCGTAGTTGTTGCAGTATTGCTTGCAGCCGGTGGAAGTATTGGGCTTGGTACTGAGACCGCTGTCGCGTTCGTCATCGGTGCCTCATGTTCTGTACTGGCTGGCTTCAGTGGTATGAAGTCCGCAACCAGCGCCAACGGACGCACCGCGCAGGCGGCAGCGACCGGTGGCCAGTCAGCGGCTCTAGAGACCTCCTTCAACGGAGGCGCAGTCATGGGACTGGCTGTCGGTGGGCTTGGGCTTGCTGGTATCTCGCTGATGTTCCTACTATACGGCCAGGACCTCAACACGGTCGGCACAATTGCTGGCTTCGGTATGGGTGCTTCCTCAATTGCTCTATTCGCCCGCGTGGGTGGTGGAATATACACCAAGGCAGCCGATATCGGTGCTGACCTTGTCGGCAAGGTTGAGGCTGGCATTCCAGAAGACGACCCGCGTAACCCCGGAGTCATCGCCGACAATGTTGGCGATAACGTCGGAGACGTTGCGGGTATGGGTGCGGATATCTTTGAGTCGTTCGTTGGCTCAATCATCGCAGCGATGGTCATCGCAGCGGCAGCATCCGAACTCGGCTCATCATACGTTATGATGCCGATTCTATTCGGTGTAATCGGCTACCTCGCCAGCATCGTTGGCGTGTTCTCGATGAGCATTTTCAAGGGTGGAGATGCTGCAGCTGCGCTTCGTAACACCACCTTTGTAGGCGCGATTCTATTCCTCATCGGCGTTTACTTCGCGATGACTAACCTCACCATTGACGGCGCTCTGCTGATAGATGGTGAGTACGGTCTAGGTCCACTATATGCGGTTGGCATCGGCAGTTTGGTCGGTATCCTGATTGGACTTGCAACCGAGTATTACACCGGCATTGACCCAGTATTTGGAATCAAGGTCAAGGCAATTCCCTACATTGGAGAGGCGAGCAAGACCGGCAGTGCAACCAACGCTATCGCTGGCTTGGCTGTGGGAATGCAGTCCGTGTTCATCCCAGTTATTCTGATGTGCATCGGCATCTACGTTGCCTTCCACTTCAGTGGCTTGTATGGCATAGCGTTGGCTGCGATGGGAATGCTGGCGACAGTTGGTGTAACCATGACCGTGGACGCTTATGGACCGGTAGTTGACAACGCGGGTGGAATTGCAGAAATGAGTGGACTCGGCAAGGATGTCCGCAAAATCACCGATGGTTTGGATTCAATCGGAAACACCACCGCTGCAATCGGCAAGGGCTTCGCAATCGGCTCCGCCGCTCTCACTGCACTTGCGCTGTTCGCAGCATTCAACTCTAGCACGCTCGCGGCGATGCCCGTCGGTTCGGTACTCAACCTCTCCCTGACCAACCCCATGGTCGTCATCGGTCTGCTCATCGGTGGCTCGCTACCATTCGTGGTCGCGGCCATGACGATGAAGTCGGTCGGGCGAGCAGCCGAGGAGATGATCGAAGAGATTCGCCGCCAGTTCCGTGAGATCGACGGCTTGCTCGAAGGCCGAGAAGGTGTCGAGGCTGACAGCGCTAAGTGCGTGGACATCTCGACCAAGGCCGCCTTGCGCGAGATGATCGCACCCGGCATGGTTGCAATCTCAAGCCCGGTTATCGTCGGCATGGTGCTCGGCAGTGAATCTCTAGCCGGGATGCTTGCTGGTGCAACGGTTACCGGCGTCTTGATGGCGCTATTCATGGCCAACGCCGGCGGCGCGTGGGACAACGCGAAGAAGGCGATCGAGCAAGGTGCTATTTCCGGAGCAGAGAAGGGCGACGATGCGCACACTGCTGCGGTTGTTGGCGACACAATTGGTGACCCATTCAAGGATACCAGCGGACCTTCGCTGAACATTCTAATCAAGTTGATGAGCATTGTCAGTCTGGTAATCGCGACTCTAATCGTGCAACACGGTGGCTTGCTCTGAGCAAGTGTTCAAGAGAAAGCAACGGGCACGTGTGTAACATGCGTGCGTACGCGCTGGTTCTGGTGATGCTTTGCGCTAGCCTATCCGGTTGTCTTGGTGGCTCAGGTGGTAACGGTGACCCGATGGGTGATCCCGACCTATCTTCTCCGGCAAATTGGTCGGTCGGTGATTGGTGGCTCTACACCTTTTCTACTCCCGAATGGGAGGACGATTCCGCGCGGCTTGTCGTCGCAGAAGTTGATGCCGAAGACGGCACTGCCTACATGCTAGCCATCTCATCTCACCGTGAAGCGCGACGCCACGCGGTGCTCAACCACAATCCGTTTCTTGGCAGAATAACCCACGACAACCTCTCGGCATATGAGAATGGAGTGCCTTCTCCAGTGTTCTCTTTTCCACTCACTCAAGGAAAGCAATGGTCATTCACCCTATTCGGCGAGGATTGGAATACCACAGTGACTTCAATCAGTTCAGGTGTTGCAACCATGTATGCAGAAAACGCCGCCGGTCAAAGTATTCTCTACTCTTACGACGGCTGGTCGGGCTTCTTGAGTTCGGTCACTTGGCAGGACGTTGATGGCACAGATTTGCTGAGGATGAGACTTGTCGGCTCAGGGGTAGACCACAGTGGTGAGGTTTGGTTCATACGTGGTGGGGATATTTTTGCGAAGGAATATGACAATCAGGGCGGAGCAGACGCAGATGTTGAAGACTCCTTTTTTGTCAATGATCACCCAAGCGGTGACGGCTATGACGAGATGATTTACTGGCTTAGCGCGGACATGGGTGGCGGCACATCTTCCGGAACTCTAACTCTGCGCGACCACGCCTCCATCACCGCTTATGCACGCGAGTGGGGACCGGGTGCAAGCGAGGATGGCCAGATGGGAACGATTCCGTATCCGAGCGGCGAATATACCCTAACCATCACTCAGACCGGCGACTCCTACATTTGGATAGTCGTCGCCGGCGGCATCACCTATTCGTGGTCGTTGTAAGCAAAATCCAATTGATTCGGCTTTGCCGTTTGCCTTAACAAGCATACTTGCATGAAAGTAGCGCATCAAATCAAAAGTTGAGTATCGGTGATGCGAATTTGTCATTGGGTCAATCCGGGGCTATGACTGCGAGGCTTGAAAGCGGCTAGTCATCGCGAGAGTGTCATGAGTGGAAAAACCGCAGCAATTCTTCGCCGCGCCAATACCGACTTCGTGCTATTCGTCTCAACCTACTGCCCGTACTGCGTGAAGGCGAAGCGAATATTAGACTCCAAGCGGCTGTCATGGGCTGACCACAACCTATCCAAAGACCCCGAACTGCAGATGGATGTTGTCGCCACCACAAGGCACCGAACCGTGCCGGTAATTTTTGATATTCGAGGAGATGAACCGGTCTTTGTCGGTGGCTCTGACGACCTTGAAAATTATCTGTGAGTTCCGACTATCGTCTAGTCTTCTTCGCCTAACATCTCAGCATCAACCACCGCATCAAGGTCTGTATCCGACTCTTGTTGGGATAATTTGCTTGAAAATGAACCATCTCCACTAATTCTTGCCGCGGTCTCATTATCCATCTCCAAAGCACCGTCCTCGATTCGGCGCCACCACAGGAACGCGCCGACACCGAGTGCCGATAACAACACCAGCGTAACCCCAACCGCGCCGAGGAATACATCACCGAGGAAGTTGAACAGACCTCCTTCATCTCCTGCTTGTGCCGGGTCATTTTCGCCGGCTAGTGATGCATTACGGTCCCACCAAGCCAAGGTTGCGATTACGTCTAGCCCAGTTTGAAGTCCCGATTCAACATTTTGGCGTCCTCCTGCCATTTGATTGAGAGTGCCAACACTATCGGTTTGGGCATGTTTGGGAGTCTGCTCGCAGGTATCGCCTTCTTCGAGGATGTATTGATGCTGACCTCTGAACCAAGTCGCGGTATGGCCGTGCATAATGAAATTGAAGTGGTCTGAATTGCCTTTGGTATCATCAATGACTCTCACCCATTCTTCAGGATGTGAAAGATTGCTATTGATTTCCTTCAGTTTGGTTTGGAACCACACTGCATCTGCCTGCATCTCATCGGATACTTCCAAACCCCTATCTTCGTAATACGACCAATCAGAGATTGGTGAAGTGAACATGTAGAGGGTCCAAAAATCCTCATCGCATCCGGAGAGTCGGCTAGCGAGTGGGGTCGGAACCGGCCAATTCAACGCGAACATGTCTAGATTGACATAGGTGATATTGACTTCCTCGGGCACGGTTTGGTTGACGAAGAAAAGACTGCCTTGCCCTCCTCCCTCAGCCGCGCCATTTCCCTGCCATTCCTCGTAATCCCACCAGCCGAGTTTCCAAGTGTGGGTTGGGGTGATATTCCATTCTGCGAAGATTCGTGCCATCTCAAGTAGAGCACCGGAGCCGGTGCCGTCGTCGTAAGCACCGGATGATGTGCAGCCCGGATAGGTGATTCCACTGAGTGGAGGTGGTGAGTAGCAGATGGCGTCGTGGTGAGCGCCGACTACTATCCAGTTATTTTCCAATGTCCCATTTATGGTGACTACAATATTTTGGCAACCTGAGCATTCTTCGCTGGTGAAGTTTTGTCTTTCAACTTCGTATCCCATTCCTTCCAACTGTTCTGCAATCCAATTCCGACCGTCCTGATTGGCTTGGGTATCAATCCGACGGTAACCGAACTGAGTCATGCTGACCATATTGTCGTAGGCATTTGCTCCATCCGGCCACGCTGGTGGCTCATACGATGATTCAACGTCAGTATTTGCATTACTGCGGGTCAGGTCGCCGGGGAATCCAGCGAGTAAAATAAGGGCGATGAGCATGACAGCGCAGCGTGAGTGCCGGGTGGACATCGGAACACTTGACCCAACAGGTTGCCTTGAGGCTTCGCCTCAAGCGCATGTGTGAGGAAAATCGGTTGCAGAATACTGCCGATAGAATGACAGCGCGAAATCGATTGCGCTCATCATGGCGGACTGGCCTATTCCCGATTCGCGCACTCAGCCGCTGCTTCGTGGTGAGCAGTTAGCGGCTGAAATGACAACGACCGAAGTGCCCTCTGGCGAGGTCGCAGCATGGTGGTTAACTCAGGCATCTTGGATGCTGAAATTCCCTTCAGATGGTATGAGCGACGGTGGCAGCACAGGCGATGGTGGCAGCACAGGCGGCAGTAGTTCAGGTAGGGTAAATGGCGGCCCATTGGTCTTGATTGACCCGTGGTGGCGCGACCTATTCGCCGGCGACCGTTGGCAAAAATTGCTCGGGGAATTTCCGCTCGAGCCCGAGCAGCACCCAGAACCGATGGTAATCTGCTGCACCCATTGGCACGATGACCACATCTGTCCGGTCAGTATTCCGCGGCTTGCAGCTGCCTTTCCCGACGTGCCAATCATCGTCCCAAATCGCTCCCGTCAGATGGTGATTGATTGGGGCGTCCCAGAACATCAACTCATCAGTATGCATGGCGATGATGAGATTGTGTTAATCGCGCCTGACGGCACGGCATTATTCATTCACGCAATACCCGCCGCTCACGAGGAATTAGACGTTGATGATGACGGCTCACTTTACCTCGGTTACCTGATTTCCAACGGTGAAACCACCGTGCTTCACATGGGTGATTCGCAGCCGTATGAAGGCTGGCATGAACGAATAAACGAGATTTCCGGGGAGTTATCCGGAGGTTTGGATTTGGCGTTTGCCTGCATCAATGGCAACGATAATCTCAGGCATGACGAGGCGGTAGATTTGGCTTTAGAATGTAGGCCGGGACTGATAATTCCGATGCATTATGGCATGGACCCGGGCAATACGGTTGACCCGGAGATTTTCGGCGAAGAAATGCGGAAAAGAGGCGAGGCGCTACAATTCAAAATCCCACAGGTTGGCGAACGAATCATCACCGGTTGATTGGACTACAGACAGCAGTTCGCATTATCCGATTTGTGAAATCTTAAAGCGTTCAATCAAGAAAGCGGAATAAAAGTTGAGAAATTTATCGAATTTCCTCCTGCGTTCGTCGTCAATCCTATGGCTTAGTTCTGACTTCGTAACAACATGACGAGGGGCCCAAGCGCAATCTTCGCGTCAATTCCGGCCCGAGTTGGGCTTCTTGGTAACCCATCTGACAACTACTATGGCCGTTGTATTTCGGCTTTGATTCGGAATTGGCGAGCAATCGCACGACTATATCCGCATGAGAATCGTTGGGACCTTTCTGTTAGCATTGACTTGGATGATGAAGAAGGAACGCTTGAATTCAATTCTATGCAGGCTCTTGCTGATGTTGCTGAGGCCGACGGAGTCGGAGGAGAACTGCTTGGAGGAGATGGTATGCGACGCATTGTGCTTGGCTGCTTGGTTCGCTTCCAGCGCGAATGCGTCGAGAGTGGCTTCTGCCCGGGCACCGGCGGCTATCGGCTCGAAGTCTCAACAGACATCCCCCGTCAGGTTGGTTTAGCCGGTTCATCAGCCATAGAAACCGCCATCACCCGCGCATTACTCACCCTACATGGTTTGGGAACTTCCCTGCCACCGCACGCCATCGCTGACCTTGTTTTGGGGGTTGAGACGGAGGTGCTGTCAATGGGAGGTGGGTTGCAAGACAGACTACCGCAAGCCTACAACCAGATGCTCTACATGGATTTCCGCAAGGATTTGATGCAGGGTCGCGGCTGGGGTGAATATACTCAGATGGACCCCGCCCTTCTTCCACCGCTGTGGCTGGCCTATGGTGACATTGGACTCCCTTCCGGCGATATTCTTGCGCAAGTAACTTCCAAATGGGAAGGACGTGAAGGTGAGATGACTGCGATAATTGAACAATTGTCTAACGTCGCTTTACTCGGCAAGAATGCCATCGAGACCGGTGATCGCGCAGGAGTCTCCTCACTGATGGACCGCAACTTTGACCTACGCGCGGAACTGTATGGAGAGGAATTACTTGGCAAATCGTTTGAGATGGTAAATCTCGCTCGCTCTTTGGGCTCATCCGCAAAGCAGCCTGGCTCGGGTGGTGCTATCATCGGCGTGATTCCCGACGACGACTTCATTGAGCGAGCGCAACCAGCGTTTGAGGAGCACGGCTGGACTATCGTAGCTCTGGAAGTGTGAGGATGGTTTTGCTTCCTGATGGGAGAATGAGGATTGCCTACGTGCACGATTCTCCGTTGCATGAGCCGTTTCAAACCAAGTGGAATGACCTGGGTTTTTTGGCCTCTCTCGGTTTTACTGATGTGGTGATTTCTGACCAGATGTCCGGTTGTCTTGGGCTGACTTTGCCCAGTGCGCCTACCGATGCGCTTTCGTCGTTGCAGACTCGTGTTGCAGAGGCTGGTGAACATGGATTGGATGCATGGTTGATGGACGATTTGTTCACTTTATCGAGCGAATTGTTGGATTCGGCGACCGCTTGTCCTGCTCGCGATGAGTTGTGGCAGGCTAGCGAGCAGGCAATTCGCTCGGTTCTATCTGAAATGGCTGATGTTACAGGCATTGTGGTGAGAATCGGCGAGGTTTTTGACACCGAGCGAGCGTGGGAGAAGCGAGCAAATTTATTGCATTGTGAATGCATCGATTGTGCAGGAATCAGTCAGGTTGAACGTCGCCAAATGGTGGTGCAGATGCTTGAGAAAGTCGTTTGTAAAGAAATGGGTAAACGCTGCATTTTCCGAGTTTGGGACCTCGGTGAGGACGGTATGCATGCTGATATTGACATGCAGCGCGAGGTACTTTCGGTCTGGCAAGGCGATGAGAGGTTCATCGTATCCGTAAAACACACACTCACCGATTATTGGCGACATCAGCCGTGGAATCCAAGCATTTCGTTGGAGGGGCCCGCTCGAATCATTGAATTCCAATGCGAGCGGGAATACGAGTTCATCGGCATGGTTCCGAACTGGCAGGGCGATGAGTGGGCGCTTGGACCGGTAGAATGCGGGGAGCGCGGGGTCACTGGACTTGCGAATGTTCGTCCAAAAAATTGGGCTGGAGTTTTCGTGCTGCCGACCGGCGGCGGCTGGGCGGCTCGCGCCGCTAGCGATGAATTGTGGGCAGAGATGAATGTCGCCTGCGTCCTTGAACTCTGCACCGACCCAGAACGAGACCCTTCTGACATCCTCACCCAGTGGATAGAATCAATGGAGTTTCCCTCCCGTATCCGTGGAAGATTGCACTCATTATTACGCAAAAGCCCAGAATTGATTCTCTCCCTCAGATATTCCGATGTGTGGAGACAGGTTGCAGACCAACGGTGGATGCCGGCTGAAAATTGGTTTCGTGACGACACTTTCGTGCCCGGAGCATGCGCATCCATTGCCAATGAAGTGACGTCATCAGGGCAGGCAAGAGCATTACAACAAGAGCGGATGCAATGCTGTGAGGTGGTAGCAGAACAGCAGACTGAGGCTTGGTCGTTATTCGTTGATGATGCAGAGGGTGCTATGCATCCAAAGGCCGAGTTCATCGTGAATTCATACAGTTTTGCTGCTAAATTTGGCGAGTGGACTGCCACTTTGTGGGATGCGCTATTGGAAGCGGCTGAGGACGCTGAAGATGAGGGTAAGCAATTATCGCGAGACCAAGCCGCAGAAATCATCGCTGCAAGATTGGCCAGCAATCCGATTCCGCCACTACGAATGCTTGAGTAAGCGGCGGAATCAAGGCACACCTCCGCTTCGCCGTCTCATGGTCCTCGCCGAGATTTTTTCTCGCCTATGGACGGAGATTGACTTTGATGACCATCCTCATCAGGCAGGACACAGCCCAACTCCGGTCGGAGAATTGCAATCCCAAATCGGTCCTGGTTTACTGAAATTACAGGATGACCGCATCCGTTTTTTCCTTTATTCAGATGCTGAATTATTGTTTGCGGAATGGGCTGGTGAAAACCCAACTCACAGTCTTGATGTTGATGAAAATGGCAGACCGGTTTCCATCCATTTGCTGACGATAGGCCCCGAGAATACGCGTGTTGGCGAGGGTCGGTTAGGGCTGCACAAATGGAGCCTTGACCGGTCGTCCTTTAATGCTGAAAGTTGGCATTGGCTCAGCGAGAATATTGGGCTACCAAGCGGCGATTTCTTGTCGGCAACTCCAGAGTCATCTCACTCGGCGTTGGATTTCTCACCTTTAGCCGAACTTTGCCTTTACCCTGACCGCAGCGCGCATAGCACTGAACGCCCACATTTGACAGTGGGTGAATGGCGACATCTTCTCGGAGGGCTTCGAGCACATCTCTCTCCATTATTACCGGATTGGACTTGGCATCTTGAGGTTGACAATAAGGCCGACCGCTGCGGTTGGTACGTTCGGGCACCAGAGAATTGGACCAGTCTATTCACCATTTTTGTCGGGCTGGGTTGGCAGCCAGAAAATCCTCAGAACGCGCATGGATTCCTGCTGTTTGAGCGTGCGCCTCCCGGTGAGTTAGACCGCGATGATGAGGAGGAAGCGAATCAGTTGGATGGATTGCGCACCGTCGCGTTGTGTAATTCTTCGCGAGGTGCTTTGACCGCACTCGCTGGTGAGCCGTTTTGGGCTGCGAGTGCTACCGCACATCCGCTTCCGGCATTACCGGGATTGGTTGAGTTGTGGCCGCCAAGCATGGGTCGTTGGCCATTGTTAGTTGCAAGAGCAGAACCTGAGCGCCCACTCGAGGCGATTGCTCAATGGGCGGCAACAATCATCGGAGCACTACAGCCGTCAATTTCTACTCTACCGTCAAAAATCGAAGGACTTTCTTGGCATTAGTCAAGATTCCTCAATCGTAAGACCATCATCGTCGTAATCCCATTCAACTATGCTCCAACCCGCTTTTTTCACTGCCGCCTCTACCGCTTCTCGTCGTTGATGTCCACAAATTAGCGCGGCACTTCCGCCGCCGCCAGCACCGATTGCTTTCCATGCGGCGATGTCCTTATTTTCGAGCAGTGGACTGATTACCGGCTTGAACGGAGCGTGTACATGCGGGGCCATTTGGTCCAAAGCATCACAGGTTATTCTAAAAGATTCAACCATCAAATCCCGTCGGTCAGATTGCAGTCCATCCATCACCAACTTGGTGGTTTGGCGTAACTTCTGCAATCCGGCCACTACATCAGAATCTCCATCTTGGTAGCGTTGCCAAATTTCGTCATGCAAATCACCAGATACGTGTTCAATTCCACTATTGACTATCAGCAACTGCCGCTTCAGCCATTTTTTCGCGCTCGGCAAAGGCTCCAGCGGTATTCTTTCAACAGTATCTCCAATGAAAATCAGCCGCTGAAATCCACCGTAGGTAGCTGCCCATTGGTCTTGCCTACCGCCGGTATTACCCAATAATTTCTCGAATTGAAATGCCTTCTCGGCTACGTCATCAGCGGCAAGCCCTGTGCCTTTTATCGCTGCAATCAGGGCTACATTCAGCGCGCCAGTGGTGCCAAAACCCGAACCGAGCGGAACATCTGCGCTATACGATACCGACATTTTCCCATCATCATCTATCAAAAGGCTGGCTCGCGCATAGAGATTGATGGCAAAATTCACCACATCTCCGCCTTGGTCATGGGTATAGGTGGGAACATCGGTCCAACCGCCTGAAAGGTCAATCCGAACAGGAGCGCGAGTTTCCACCTTGCGTTTTGCCATGTTTCCAACTCCGTTTTCACCGATTCAACTTCCGCTTACGCCAAGGCGTCATCCCCGGTCGCTATTAGATGCTTGATGGCATCGTCAACCAATGCACGACCTCTATCCAAAATCATCCGTCGCCACTTCATTGAAGATGGACTGAAGGATTCCAACATTTTCACCCTCTCGCGCGAATGCAGTAAAGAGAGCGGGGGCTTATTTCCCCACTGGGTGAGTCTATTCTCAGCCCGGGCGATTTTGAGTAGTGGAATCGGCTTGATGGTGCCGAATTCTTGGGTGATAGTCGTCCATTTGATGTTTGGCCAATCCGTTTCAAATCGTTGCTGAATCCCTCCGCGTATTCGGTATGCGACACTACTTTTCGGGTCACTACCCATCAATGTCGGACCGTATAAGAGAGATAGTCGGTTCAATCTTTCACGAGTCTCATCACCGAAAATCAATAGCGAATCAACACCAAACGGCCCAAGTCCGGTATGAAAATCAATCGAAATCGCTCGATTTACTTCGCCAAGATTTTCTCCGAGCCAATCGAGGACATGGCGCGAGGATTCTGCTAACTTCGCGCCACCGTATTGCATCGCTTTCGGCCGTTCATATTGCCCCTCCTGTACTGTTTGCTTGGCGGTGGAAAATCCGAGAGTGAGCACAGCCCACAGAGCCTTGAGCAAAAATGGGTCAAAGCCGCCGGGTCCGGAGCGAGGATTGAGCAGTGAATTGAGCCTCGCGTAATGCTTTGGCTCGCCGGCATATTCCTCACCGTCAGGCAAAAAATTTCGGTTAAGGTCCGCATTGTCTTCGTTCACTCGCCGCAGCCAAGCCATTCCCCACGGATTGACGATATGGATGAAGGCGATGGCGACTCCACTCGGCAATACCAAGTCGCCAGCATGCAATTGTTCGAGCAGCATGGTTTGAGTTGCAGATCCGGGGATTCCTTCCACCCCATGCACTCCGGACGAGTGCAGAATCAGTTTCCTGGCATTAGTAGGGCCGACCCAGCAGAAATCCACCGTCAGTTGTTCTTCACTAGGACCGCGCACAGCAATCGCGCGGCTATCTACATCCACACCAAGTCGCTTAGCAGCATCACGAAAGCATTCGCGAGCAACGATGTAATCGGCTGAGAACCATCTCAGAACATCGTCATTGCTCGCCTTCATGCGATATCGGCCTCAGTTAAACCGCCAAGAACGAATCGCTTTGGCGGGAATCTTTGCTGGCCAACCCGCCTTTGAAATTCGCGGTTTTGTGCTCTCTCGCTCCAGTAGGTCGCAACCTCTGACATTGAACAGCGGCAAGTCAGTCTCAATCCGACCTTCCCATACCTCATCGGTCGGGTTGTAAAGCCGAATCACGCATCCATTGCCATCCGCCGCCGGCTTCATGCAGGAAATCACCGGCGTCGGTCCATCTCCGACCAACCGAATTGGCTGGATGCGACGACCTCTTGCTCCATACGAGCATACCTCGTCAAATTCACCGTCCAACTGCGGCTTACCGTGAGCAGGCAGCAACGACGCCTGACACGAAAACGCTTCCGAAATTTGATGCACTTCTGACTCTCCCCAACTATCTTCGAAAGCCATTACAGCCCAACGGGTGTAGTGTGAGCCCTTGCATTGTGCTCCGGGTGCCGAGAAAGTGGGACCGGCACGATTTCTCCGGCTAGCAAATCCGTCACGGCTAAGGTGGCCGGTTGCTCGTAGTAAGGTGATTGCAAAGGTGGTACTCTCCCCATCAACTCCGCCCGGAATGCCTTCGTATTCATTGCTGCCCGGACAGAAAATTGCCACGCCGCCGTCCTTTTCTTGCGCGATTAGCATGTCGGAGAAGTGTTGGGTAAGCACGTGCGGCTGCTCCCAATCAGCATGGTGTGGCCAAACACATGGTCGCTCGATTACGTCATATGCGCCGCCGGCATGGATACGATTGACATCGCAACCTGTCGGAACATGCAGTCGGAGGCGATGGTCTTCGCACGGATTGTTCACCCAACTCTCAACTTCTACCATTCGGTGTCCGCTGCGCAACGTGATGTAATGGTCAACGGTTAGCCACTCCAAATCGGTTGAACGGGATTGCGTGGCGTTGTCAAATCGCGCAGGTAATGCCCACGCCACGTGTAGCCGGACAGTTGCGCTCCACTCATCTTGATGCTCAATGGTCAGGTAGACCTGTCTATTTTCTTCATCAACATCTGAGAATCGCTTATCACTGGCCTCGATTCTTGCCATCATCTTGTCGCCCCGACCATCGCCAATTGGCACCGGATAGCCTGCTGGAGACCAATCATAGGAATCCCCGGCATCTTCGGAATCCTCTAACCGGCCGATGCCGGGCATATGTCGTCCAGTTGCATGGTCCATCACGTCAAATCTTCCGTCGTCTCGGAATAAAATCCGCACCAAGCCATTGTCCATCCAATCGGTCCGACCAAACTCACCGCCGAGTGTTATCGGCTCGCCGGGTAGTGTTCGCGCTCCTCGTCCCGGCAGCGCATGCGCAACCGTCAAGCCGGAGGGAAGGCGGTGAACCTGAATCCGACCAACTATTCGTGGCAACTCTACGTTTGCTACCCGGTCGGAGTGAACGTGTAGGTCGTGAGACTTTGGCAGGATTTCCAAGTCTGCAGTATGCAGAATACAATCTCCAGCCGGGGATGCGAGAATTACCTTGACCGGCCCACCAGAATCCAACCAGCACCGATACTTCGGCACCGCGATGTCGAGCAGTAAGGTACCACTCCAAGATTTTGGCAATGGGTTTTGGAGGATGAGGGGAACAGCATCCCTATCATCGTGAGTCAAATCCATCTGATTTCGTAATTCATCTGTAACGTCATCAATTACCATCGCGCTAATCTGTTGTGCGTGCTTGAATCTTGTATCCATGTCGTCGTGAGTCTCATCAACGCTACATCCGCAGATATCGTCGTGTGGATGATTTCGCAAAACCTCGCGCCAAGCCGACTCAATTTGCCCAGTTCTATCTCGACCACCATGCGCCTGAGAAACTGCCGATAATTGCTCAACTTTGTCTCTGAGCAGCCGCATGGTGTGGTCATTTGCTCGCTTTTGGTAGAGTCGTGCACTGAACACTCCTGAGAGAATATTTCGGTCCCAGCCCGAGTGCAATTCGCCCTCAAAGCGGTAGACCTTCTTCCGGCCTTGCCAAGCGCGTAAAGCCTCAATATACCCACTGAAAGAGGAGTGTTCAAACCGACAAATCCCGTTGAATTTGTTATTTGCCTTGCCAATTAACATCGGTAAAGTGGGTTGTGGATGGGTATGGTCACTACCTTGCCCGAATAACAGCACATTTGGTTTCCAATCAATTTCTTCATGCTTATCCAATAATCGCTGCATCTTATCCATCGCCGAATCCACATCAACATCCAAAGAATCCTTGCGGTCAAGTGGCCTATTCTCAAAACCCCAAGCCATCAAGTTCGGGTAATCGGGAACCTGTTTTACTGACAGGACCTTGGTTTTTCCATCGCTGGCATACCAATTGAAAATTCCACCTGCTGCCTTAATCCACGGGCCGGCTCCGCGGGTGAAAATGAATGAATCAAGTCCTGCACCGGCGAGAATCGCAGGTAATTGACTGACATGACCGAATGGGTCGGGAACATAACCGACTTCACTACGACCACCATATCTTTCGGCGGTCCTATATCCCATCAGCAGGTTTCGTGCCAATGCCTCACCGCCGACGATATACTCGTCGGGGAGCACGTACCACGGCCCGATACTCAGGCGACCTTTCTCAATCAATTTCCGAATCCGCGGCTCATTTTGTGGCTTAACCTCAAGATAATCCTCCAAAATCACCGTCTGTCCATCCAACTCAAAAGTTGGGTATGCCTTCGGATTATTTTCCATCAAATCGAGTAAGTCATCAACAATCTCAATCAATCGGTAACGATACTTCTGGAACGGCAGATACCAAGCCCGATCCCAGTGGGTGTGAGGGACGATGTGGCCGGTTAAGGGTGAATCCTTCAGTTTGCCTTTGCGTGGCAGGGATAACTTCGGGTAGCGAGAACCCTCGGCTGGCTCAGATGGCAACGGCTCAACCTCAGGCAGGTCTTCTTCCTCTTCCTCAGGTTCCTCCCAATCGCCCTTACTTCCGGTGGTGTCTGCTTCTTCTTCATCCGAATCGGTTGCCGCACCCGTACCTACTCCTTCCGAATCGCTTGTTTCCGCACTTTCTCCTGCAATCATGCTGATTGCTTGGTCCATCGCCGCATCTTCGGAGTCTTCGTCTGCCGGTGCTGCCGGTTCTGCTGTAGGAGGACCACGCGACGGCCTTGACTTTGGTGGTCCTCTTGTGGGTGGCCCTCTTGAGGGTGG
>Ga0066376_10000359_pt1 | contig 41406 bp, 43 predicted proteins | sample Knorr_S15_td_Bot_FD_77009 | JGI IMG/M metagenome (GOLD analysis project Ga0066376, IMG submission 77009) | Marine microbial communities from Southern Atlantic Ocean transect - Knorr_S15_td_Bottom_ad_5009_LV_A | ecosystem: Environmental > Aquatic > Marine > Oceanic | place: Southern Atlantic... | reverse complement strand
GGAGCGGGGCAGTCCGGCGGGGGCGAGCTGGAGTAGGGTGGCCAGCATCAGCCACGCCAGGGCCACGCCAGGGCCACGCCAGCGGCGCCTGCCAGCACGGCGACGACCCCACTCTCGGTCAGGAGCTGGCGGAGTAATCGGCCGCGTCCGGCGCCCATCGCGGTGCGCACGGCGAGCTCGCGTTCGCGGACGGCGGCTCGGCTGAAGGCCAGCTCCACCACGTTGGCCGCCGCGACGAGTAGCACGAGACCGGCCGCCGGGAGCAAGAAGCAGAGCGTCGTGTCGATGTCTCCCACCACCCATTCCGAGAGGGGTACGATCGCGACGTTGCTGCGCTGACCCTCTTCTTTTTCTACCGACTCGTCGATGCGTAAAGCGAGGGCCCGTAGGTCCAACTCCGCTGCCCTCAGGTCGACGCCGGGCCGCAAACGCCCGATGACGCTCTGAAAGCTGAGCGTGCGGGTGCCGGTCGGCAGGCCCACCGAAGCAAGGAGTTGGTCACCCGCCATCGGTTGCCAGAACCATGTCTCGTCGTGAGGGGTCGCGAAGCCTTCGGCCGCCACGCCGACGATCGGAACCAACGCTCCGTCCATCGGGACCGTCCGGTCCAGGACGTCCGGGAGACCGCCTAGGCGACTCTGCCAGAAGCCATGGGAGACCACCAAGGCGCCGGGGCCACCAGCTTGGTCCTCATCGGGGCTGAAGGAGCGACCCAGGGCCAGGGGAACCCCCATGAGGTCGAAGAAGTCGCGAGTCACATAAGCGCCGGGGAGCTGCTCGGCGCTGTCATCCCACCCGAATGTGCCCGCCTCCTCCGCGTATACCGCCATGGACTCGAATCCGCGTGCCTGCTCTCGCCAGTCGATAAAGTCCGACCAGGCGACCGAGGGCGTCTTCCCTTGCTCGGCCGTACGTAACACACGCACCAGGCGACCGGAGTCCGGATACGGCAGTGGTCTCAGGACCACACCCTCGACCACCGTGAAGACCGCCGTCGTGGCGCCGATTCCCAGCGCCATCGTCAGGGCCGCTACGGCGGTGAATAGCGGAGCCCTGAGCAAGGCGCGTCGGGCATGCCGCAGGTCGACCGCCAGACCGGGCCGTATGGACTTGCATCATTGCGTGTCCCCCCCCTCCCCTCCCTCCAGCGAGTAGTCAGGCCGCCGCCGACGGCATCCGTCAACAAATGCAACGTGTAGCGCCCCCTACCCAGCGTCCCTTGGTAGCGCGGCTCACCTGCTTGCGCCTGCCAGAAGGCGAGCAGGTCACCGCGATGCCCCTCGCGAAACGCCCGCGGATACGCTCTCAGAAGCAGGAGCTGGAAACGAGTGGGTGTCACGGTGCTATCCGGTCGATGGCAGCTGTGCACGTGCGGCAGCGATGTCCGACTCGAGGCGTGCGACCTCGAGCGCGAGCACTTGCCTCGCGAGCGGTGTCGCTAGGTAGAATCGCCACCGCGAGGTCGCCTTTTGCTCCGCCTCCGGCGGTGCCTCCGTCTCCTCGACCAGGCCGTCCCTGGTCAGCCGCTGGAGTGTCTCATAGAGGGTTCCCGCCGCCAGGACGATCCTTCCCCTGGTGCGTTCCTCGACCTGTTGGCGGATGCCGTACCCGTGGGTGGCGCGCGTCGCGACACTCAGCAGAATGTGAAAATACGCGGGCTTCAGCGGCAGGAAGCTCTCGGCGGTGGCGGACACATACCCCCCCGGTCGATTGTCGGACTCCGATTATCGCCACACGATAATAGCCATCGCGAGTGTTGTCACCTGGATACTCGCACGTATACCGTTGCACGTTCCCGTCACATCTCCGGAGGTAGTAATCGTGCGGCGCACTTTCGTCTTCCTGTCGCTCATGGCTCTGACCGCCTGTGAGGCGGCTCGCGACACGGGTGGAGAGGCCAACATGGCTGAGGATGTCCCCGCTCTGGACGGGACCTTGATCGCAGAGCACATGAGGACGCTCTCAGCCGACGATTTCTTCGGGCGCGCGCCGGGTCACCCAGGCGGAGACCTCGCCGCCGACTACATCGCCGCCCAATATGAGGCGTACGGCCTCGAGGCGCCGGGGGGATCGTACTTCCAGACTGTTCCCATGGTCGGGACGAGCACGAACCCCGAGACCGTCTCACTTTCCTTCTCCGGACCGAGCGCGTCCGTCGCCCCCCGCTATCTCACGGAGTTCGTCCTGAACGCCGGCGACCCGGTAGCGGACGGGGCCGGCGGTGACGCCGAGCTGGTCTTTGTCGGGTACGGGATCGACGCGCCGGAAAACTCGTGGGACGACTTTTCCGGGGTCGACGTCGCGGGGAAGTACATCATGATTCTCGTGAACGACCCGCCAGCGCCGGCAGGGGACCCTGGGTTGTTCGGCGGCCGCGCGATGACCTACTACGGACGGTGGACCTACAAGTACGAAGAGGCCGCGCGCCAGGGGGCTCGGGGCGCCCTCATCGTTCACGAAACCGAACCGGCGGGCTATCCCTGGAGCGTGGTTCGCGGTGGTTGGTCCGGTGAGCAGTTCTCTCTGCCGCCCGATGAGGGCGGTCCGCCGCCCGCAGGTATGGTCGGTTGGATATCGCTGGATGTGGCGAGGGCGGTGCTCGCGTCCGCTGCACTGGACTTCGATGAGCTAAAGGCTCGAGCCGCCACGCGAGCCTTCAACGCCGTGGAGACCGGGATCACCGTCTCGGCTAGCGTTGAGAGCGCGGTGCGGACAGTCGAGACCAAGAACGTGGTGGGTCTGATCCGCGGCACTGAGCGAAGCGAAGAGTGGATCACGGTGACTTCCCATTACGATCACTTCGGCGTCGGAGAGGCGATCGACGGCGACTCGATCTACAACGGGGCATACGACAACGCCTCGGGCACGGCACTCTTGCTCACACTCGCGAGCACGGTCGCGAATATGGCACAGGCCCCGGGGCGGTCGATCCTCTTCATCGCCACCGCCGCCGAAGAACAAGGCCTTCTCGGCGCACAGTGGTATGCCCAGTCTCCGCTACATCCTCTGAACCGGACCGTCGCCGAAATCAACGTCGATGGCGCCAACCTCTGGGGCGAGACCGACGACGTAATCGTGCACGGTGAGGAGCGAAGTGCACTCGGCGTCTACGTTCGCCCGCGTGCCTCGATGCTGGGACTCACGATCATCCCGGACGCCGAACCCGAGAAAGGCTTCTTCTTCCGGAGCGACCACTTCCCCTTCGCGAAGGCGGGTGTGCCGTCCCTCTACGTCGAGCACGGCCGGAAGTACCGGGGCCGGCCCGAGGGGTGGGGCACACAAATCCAGACCGAGTACACAGCCTCCCGTTACCACGCGCCGTCCGACGAATTCAGCGAGGAATTCGTCTTCGACGGTGCGGTGCAGCAGGGGGCCCTCGTGCTCGCGGTGCTACTCGATATCGCCGGAGACGATACCTGGCCCGAGTGGCACGACGGCCAGGAGTTCAAGGCGGCCCGAGACGAAATGATGAGGTCCAGGTAGGGCCGCAACCGGGAGGCCTACAACCCGGTGGGCTGATCCACGAAGTCCCAGGGCAGCCCGAATCGCTGTTCGAGGTGGGCGCCGAGTGCACGAACGCCGAACGTCTCGGTCGCGTAGTGCCCGCCGAGCAGAAGCGAGATGCCGAGTTCCATCGCGTCGAAGTGGCTGTGGTGGCTGCCTTCGCCCGTGACCAGGGCGTGCAAGCCCTCCTCGACCGCTTCTTGCACGAAGGATGCTCCGCCGCCGGTTACCACGCCCACCCTCTCTACCCTCTCGGGGCCCCCAGGGATCAGATGGACAGCCCCGCCCAGGACACCCTCGAGCCGTGCGGAAAGATCGGATGGGCTGGTGGCCTCGGCCAGGCTTCCCCACCAACCGGTCGGCGCCCCCCGGTAGTGCGCGAAGCGTCCCTCGAGATCCAGGCCGAGCTCCCGCGCGAGTAGCGCGCAGTTCCCGACTTCGACGTGGCTATCGAGCGGCAGGTGGCAGCTATAGAGGGCCAGTTCGCCCTCTAGCAGCATGCGGACCTTCCGGAAGTGCCTCCCGGTCAACGGTTGCAAGCCGCCCCAGAAGAGGCCGTGATGCACGATCATCAAGTCGGCGCCGCGCTCGACCGCGGCGCCGATGGAGGCCTCCGACGCATCGACGGCCACGACGACGCGCTCCACATCTTCCGGGCCGGCGACCTGGAGTCCGTTCAGGGCGGTCGGATAGTCCGGGTGCTCAGCGAGCGCCAGGTATCCATCGAGATACTGGAGGATGGATTCTAATTTCATCGGATCCGCCTCCGGGGACCCACCTGCTCATGTGGAAAAGACGTGGAGAAGTGGAGTGCATATTGATCCGCGACCACATTCCAAGACGCCGGCGCTTCGTTAACCTCTTGAGCAGCAGTCACTTGTAGCCTCAAGACGCTCCAGATCCGCAGATCTCCAAATCGACGAAACCGCTGGGGAAAAGTCTGTTTATTACTTGATCGGTCAGCGAATCGCGCCCGGGGACGCAGCGGGATCCCGCGGTGGCCGCCCTTGGGGTTCCCCCATTTGGACGGTGCCATTGAGGACAGCCCCTTCCTCGAGCTGCATCCGGCGCGCACGGATGTCACCTTCGATGCGGCATGTGGCCAGGAGTTCGAGGCGAGATTCGGCCACCAACGTGCCGATCACCGTCCCCGACACGACTGCGTCCTGGGTGGCGATGTCACCGGAGACGACGCCGTCTCTACCCACGACCACAGCCTTCCCCGCGCGCACGCTGCCTTCCACCGTGCCTTCGATACGGATGGTCCCGTCGGTGTCACAGTCGCCCACCACCTTCATCCCGGGGCCGATGATAGAGATCACCGACTCGCGAGGCGTGCCGTTCGCGCTCCGGTCGCGTGCCATGAATGCTCCGTTCTCGAACTGTGGATCGAACTGGTGGATGAAGTCGATTCGCTCGACCTGCCCAGAATGCCATCAAACTAGCGCGGCGCGCCACTGAAGCTACTACGTGGGTTGCTCTACCATGGTCAGGGGGTCCACCGCGTCCCCATTGAGCAGGATCTCGAAGTGTAGGTGTGGAGCTGTGGACCGGCCGGTGGACCCGCTCAGGGCAATGACCTCACGCTCCCGAACTCGTTGCCCCTCGTGGACCAGGTGGAGTGAAGCATGGGCGTACCGCGTAGTGTACCCGTCCCCGTGGTCGAGTACGACAAAGCGCCCGTACACTTCGTCCTCCCCCACCACTATGACGGTCCCGCCTCCAGCCGCCCGGATGTACGAATCGGTGGCTACCGCGATGTCGAGGCCGGGGTGGTCGTCACCTTCCGCGCCCTGAATCAAGGCTTGAGTGATGAAGCCTTTTTCACCGAGCGGCCAAACCGACGGTTGCGACGCTCCGGCAGCCGGCAACGTCTCAGGCCCCCGGCCGCGTCGTGAGCCGCTCGCGGGCGGGAGCCAAACGGCCGACGACGACCCGGCCCCCGATGTACCGAAGAGATCACGGATGTTGCCGTATTGCACCTCGATCGACTCCAGCCGTCGCGCAAGCGTGAGCACTCGGGCGCGGTCGCCCTCCACCGCCTTTAACTGCAGCTCGAGGTCGGCCACGCGCGAGGCTCGAGCCGCCAAGTACCACCAACTGCCAGCCATGATCGTGAGGGCGAGCGCCAAAAGTGAGGCACCGCCGGCCAGCACCCGGAGCCACTTGTATGTGACGTGGATGGTGCGGCTCTCCCGTCCCCCATCGGGAAAGACCATGATCGTGAGCCTACGCTGGCCATCAGAACTCATTCGACGACCTCCGAGACGTCACGGCCGGTGATCAACTCGAAGACTCGCTCGAAATCGTCGACGCCGTGATACTGGATCTCGATGCGCCCCTTGCCACCCCGCTTTTGCTTGATGGAGACGTGGGTGGAGAGCGAGTCTCGCAGCGCGCCCTCCAGCTCGAAAACCAAGGGGTCGGCCGGCTTGGCGACTTTGCTGCGAGCCCCAAACCCCGCTCTGCGGGCGCGTTTCTCGACATCGCGGACCGACCAACCTTCCTTCACCGCGGTGCGCGCCAGAGCCGCGGCCCGCACCGGATCCGTCACGGAGAGCAGCGCTCGTGCGTGGCCCATCGAGAGCGAGCCATCCTCGAGGAGCCGGCGAATCGACGGCGGCAGCTTGAGCAGACGAATCAAGTTCGCTACGGTCGAGCGGTCCTTGCCGACCACGCCCGCGATGTCGCTCTGACTCATCCCGTACTGCTCACTCAGCGCGGCGTACCCTTCGGCTTCCTCTATGGGGTTGAGGGCCTCGCGCTGGAGGTTCTCGACCAACGCGAGCACGAGCAGCATCTCATCACTCGTCTCCCGGACCAGGACCGCCACGTCGGGCCAACCGAGACTGGTCACCGCTCGAAGACGTCGCTCCCCAGCAACGAGCTCATAGCGTCCTTGCGCGCCAGGAGCCGGTCGTACGACGAGCGGCTGCAGGAGTCCGTTCTCCCGAATGGAAGCAGCGAGTTCTTCGAGTTCCCCCTCCTTGAAGACGCGCCGCGGCTGCACCGGGTTCGGAACGATCGACTTCACGGGGAGGCTATGCACGTCCCCACTGCTCGTTTCGGGGTCGAGGTACTCGCCGAGGAGTGCGCCGAGGCCCTTCCCGAGTCGATCGCGTCCGCTCATCCGACCGCTCGCGGGTGGTAGCCCTGTACCGCCCGCCCAGTGCGAGCGATGAGTTCTTGAGCGAGCGCGAGGTAAGACTGTGCCCCCGGCGACAGCACATCGTACAGTACGATCGGTCGGCCGAAGCTCGGGGCCTCCGCCAGTCGGACGTTTCGCGGGATCACGGACGTATACACCTTCGAGCCGAAGTACTCACGCGCCTCCGCCGCGACCTGCCGGGAAAGATTGAGGCGCCCGTCGTACATCGTGAGTAGAACGCCTTCAATGTCCAAGTCGGGGTTCATTCCCTTCTGAACCAACCGCACGGTGTTCAACAGCTGACTCAATCCCTCCAGAGCGTAAAACTCACACTGGATGGGGATGATCACCGAGTCGGCGGCGGTGAGCGTATTGAGAGTGAGCAGGCCCAGTGACGGCGGACAATCGACCAGTATGTAGTCGTACTGGTCGCGAATGGGATCGAGCGCCCGCCTCAGAATGCTTTCACGCTGTCTCGCCTGAACCAACTCGATCTCGGCTCCCACCAGGTCGCGAGTGGAAGGAACGACGTCGAGATACGGAAAGTGCAACTTCCGTAGGATACACTGGTCCACTGAGCGGTCGCCGATCAGCACGTCGTAGATCGTGGACAAGGACTCCCTACCCTCCACACCCAGGCCGCTCGTCGCATTACCCTGCGGATCGATATCAACGACGAGGGTTCGTTTCTCGGCCACCGCGAGGGAGGCGCCGAGGTTGACGGCGGTGGTCGTCTTGCCGACTCCACCTTTCTGATTGGCGATCGCGATGACGAGCGACATGACTACTCGGAAGGCTGTGGATCCGCGCCGAAGGTGTGCGGACGAAGAATATATCCGCGCAGACCGTACACCGGAAAGCCGGCAAGGCTTGACCCTCGACGTGGCGCCTTTGATTTTCCGCGCAACTCCACGACAATTCTGCGGTTATGAGGGGACGCCCCCCCAGCGTCGGTATTCCAATAACTCTTTGCGGGACTAAGACAATGAGGCACCGTCGGGCAGACTGGGTGGGCAGGATGATTGTGCTGGCGGCGCTGCTTTCCGCGTGCGGGGACGACGCCATAGAGGCGGATCCGGCCCTCGCGCCGTTCGTTGGTGATTGGGCGGCCACCGCGCTGATCGTAGCGAGTCCCGTGGCTCCCGACGCCACGCTGGAGTTGATCGGGCTCGGGTCGACGTTCACGATCAACATCCAACCCAGCGGCCTCTACACCGCGATTTTGGTCTTCGCCGGTCAGGGACAGACGGAAATCGGCCAGGTGTCGGTGTCCGGCGCCTCGACCGTGATCCTGGACCGCGAGTTCCCAACTCCCTCACGAGAGATCTCGACCTTCGCATTCGAGGGTCCGGACCGCTTCATTCTGGAGGGAGACACAGAGTTCGACTTCAATCTGGACGGCACTCCCGAGCCGGCGCTCGTCCGCTTTGAACTAGAAAGGCGGTAAGCACGCCCCTCTTAGTGTTTCACGTGGAACATCGATCCTCGTTCGCATGAACGGACTGTTTCACGTACTACGGCATTACGTACGACTGTTTCACGTGGAACAGCTGATTTGAGTGTGCGAGGGCCGCGAACCGTTGGACGCCCCGTCCGTACTACATACAGCGTAGCGCGTCCCTTCGCATACGACCCGCCGTGCTAGCCGGCTCCGAGGCCTGGAGTCACCCCACCTCCTGACCTGAACCTCCGCACCTCGAGCAGCAGATTCTGTAAGTCGGCCGGAGACACGCCAGGTATTCTCCCAGCTTGAGCGAGCGTCCCAGGCCGGACTCTCGTCAACTTCTCCCTCGCCTCCTGGGAAAGCGTCGCGAAATCCGAGTAAGGAAGGTCGTCGGCCAATTCGAACTTGGCCTGGTCGCGCAGTCGCTCAGCCCGCTGTCGTTCGCGCAGCACATATCCTTCGTACTTCAACTCCACCTCCACCGCACTCAGCACCGGCTCCGAAAGTGACCCCAGAGCCTGGCCCGCCGTTCTGAGTAAATCCGCCGCACAAACTCGCGGCCGCTTCAACAACTCAACGGCTCGAGTCGGCTCAGTAATCGGTGTGGAGCCGGCCGACTCCAAGATCGGTGCCACCACCTCCGGACGAAGCGTCGTCTCCCGAAACCACGCGAAAGCCCGGTCTTCCTCACGCAAGCGCTGATCCAACGCTTCCCCTTGCTCTGGAGTCAGTAACCCTCGATCTCGCGCCAGTGGACCCAAGCGACGCGGGGCATTGTCCTGCCGCAACAGAAGCCGGAACTCCGATCGCGAAGTGAAGAGCCGGTAGGGCTCGTCCACCCCCCGAGTCACGAGGTCGTCGATCAGAACCCCGATGTAGGCCTGGTCCCTTTCCAGAACGAAGGGTGCCTCCCCTTTCACCTGCATTGCCGCGTTGATGCCCGCCACGATGCCCTGCCCCGCGGCCTCTTCGTAGCCCGTCGTGCCATTGATCTGACCCGCGAAGTACAAGCCCGGAACGTCCCTGAGGGCGAGCGTATGTCGAAGTTGGTGCGGCGGGAAGTAGTCGTACTCGATGGCGTATCCGGCCCTCGTCATCACAACGTCAGCAAGCCCTGGAACCGTGCGCAGAAACTCGAGCTGGACATCCGCGGGCAACGAGGTCGACAGGCCGTTCACATAGAACTCCGTCGTGTGCAGTCCTTCGGGCTCCAAGAAGACTTGATGTCGTTCAGCGTTCGGGAAGCGGACGATCTTGTCCTCGATGGACGGGCAATACCTGGGGCCACGTCCAGCGATCTCCCCTCCGTACAGTGCGCTCTTGTGCAGATTACCCGCCACTACCCGTTTCAGGCCCTCCGAGGCCCACGTAATCCAGCACGGCAGCTGCTCGGGGATACGCTCCTCTACGTACGCCGCGAATCGATATGGGTGATGGGCCCCGACCTCTGGGCCGCGGTCCCCGTCCTGCCTCTCCGTCTGATCGAAGTCGATCGTGCGCCCGTCGACGCGCGGCGGCGTCCCTGTCTTGAAGCGCGCAACTTCCAACCCCAGCGATTCGAGCCCCTCGGCCAGCGCGATCGATGGCGCCTCCCCTGCGCGCCCGGCACCCACGCCAGCCTCCCCGCCCACGTGAATCTTCCCGCGCAAGAACGTGCCGGCTGTCACGACCACACAGGGTGCCGCAAAGGTGAGCCCGCCCTGGGTGCGTACGCCGCAAACCCGGCGTCCGTCCATCACGAGGCCCGCTATGGAGTCCTGGAAGAGGTCGAGGTAGGCCAACCCGTCCAGCACTCGGCGCACCCCGATCGGATAAAGCGCTCGGTCGCACTGTGCCCTCGGACCCCATACTGCCCGACCCTTGGAGCGGTTCAGCATGCGGAAATGGATTCGCGCCGCGTCGGTCGCTCGACCCATCACGCCCCCTAGCGCATCGACTTCCCTGGCGACGACACCCTTGGCCAAACCGCCGATGGCCGGATTGCAGCTCATCTGTCCCAGTCGCGCGAGGTCGGGGGTAACCAGCAGGGTCCGCACACCCGCGCGCGCAGCGGCCGCGGCAGCCTCGGTACCCGCGTGGCCGCCCCCTACGACGATTACGTCGTACGTCGAGTACACGGCAGGCTCCACAGCGTATACGCGCAGGCTCTCATTTCGGCGTGATCTCGAACCTGGAGTGTGACATCCCGGCGTCGGGCTCGATAGCCTCGAGCTTGGTCACGACAGCGACCGGCGGGCCTTCCCCCAGCAGTCCCTCGAACTCCTCCAGAACCCGTGCGGGACCGGCAGCATGAACCTCCACGCAGCCATTCGAGAGGTTCCGGACGTGACCGCCAAGCCCGAGCCGAGTCGCGGTCGAGCGCACCCACCATCGAAAGCCCACGCCCTGCACGCGCCCATGGACTCGGTATCCACATAGATCAGGACCGTCTCTCAGCGACTCGTTCATTTTCCCACGCAGAACTCTCGGAATACGACGTCGAGCACGTCTTCAACGGAAATCACGCCCAGCATCTCCTCGAGCGCGGTCTCCGCCGGACGAAGATGGGTCGCGGCGACCTCTGGGGGGAGTCCATCCACGAGCGCATCTCGGAAGAGCTCCACCTCCCCGCGCGCGAGATCCAACGCGCGGGCATGACGCTGACGAGTGATCACCGGTACTCCGGCTCCGACGGCCAACAACCCGGAGTACACGAGCCCGGGCAGCGCAGCCCTGATCGAGTCGAGCCCCTCCCCCGACTCCGTCGACACACCGATCACACCGCTCTCCTCGGCGACGGCCTCTCCGCCACGGTCCTCCTGGAGGTCGGACTTCGTGCGAAGCACGACTACAGGAGCCTCGACGTCCTCGAGGAACGCCTCATCGAACTCGGAAACATCTTCGCCCATGGGCACACAGAGCAGCACGACATCGGCACCCTTCAAGTATCGTCTCGCCACCTCGATCCCCAGCCTCTCCACAGGGCGCTCGGTTTCTCGCAGGCCCGCAGTGTCGACCAATCGGAAAGGGAATCCGCCCATCTGGACCGTGGCCTCCAGCGCGTCCCTGGTCGTGCCCGGTTCCTCCGTCACGATCGCCCGCTCCTCCCCGATCAGTGCGTTGTATAGCGACGACTTGCCAGCGTTCGGCCGACCGGCGAGAACCACCAGCGCACCCTCTCGCAGCAACTCACCCTCGGGAGCCGTCTCCAGCAATCGGCCCATCAGTTGGGCGACATCTGCGGCCTCCCTCGCGATCTCGTCCAACGGGACCGGGGCGTCGTCCTCCTCGGGAAAATCGATATGGTGCGCAAGCAACGCCTCGAGCCGCACGATCCGCTCCCGCAACTCCGAGATCCGGGACGACAACCCCCGCTCCAGCTGCCCGAGGGCTGCGGTGTGCAGAACTCTACTTCGCGCCTCGATCAGGTCCGAGACCGCCTCGGCCTGTACGAGGTCCAGCTTTCCTCTGAGGTGGGCGCGGCGAGTGAATTCGCCGCGCTCCGCCGGGCGGGCGCCCGCGCGCAGGCACGCGTCCAGCACCAGTGCCGGAATCAGCCAGCCACCGTGGCAGGAGAACTCGACTACGTCCTCGCCCGTATAGCTGTCTGGGGCGGCGAAGTAGGTGACAACCGCTCGGTCGATCGCGGTCCCGTCGTCTGGGTCCGCGATTTCCGACAGCTGCGCGTACCGCGGGTCCGGCATCACGTCGAGCCGGGTCAGAAGTCGCAGGGCCACCGAGCACGCCTCGGGCCCCGACACTCGAACCACGGCGATCGCGCCTAGGCCCGGCGCAGTCGATACGGCGGCGATGGTGTCGACGTCGAGGATCGCCATGGGGTCGCCTTAGTCGCTGCTCACCTTAGGCGTAGGCTTCCCCTTCATCTTCTTGCGCTCTCCGGCGATCCACATTTGCTGCGGGATGGTCGCGATGTTGGCGGTCGCATAATAGAGGTTCAGGCCACTCGCCAGCCTGAAGAAGATGAAGACCATCATGATCGGCATCATGTACATCATCATCTTCATCTGCGGATTCGGCGTGTCGAGCGACTTGTAGCTCACATACTGCATGAGGAACATCGACAGCCCGAGGAATATCGGCAGCAAGAAGAGCGGGTCCGAGGACGAAAGGTCGGGCAACCACAGGAACGCCTCGCCACGAAGCTCGATCGTATTCTGGAAGACGAAGAAGAGCGCGATGAGGACCGGCCACGGAATCAGCATCGGCAGGCAGCCCGCCAGCGGGTTGAAGCCGTGCTCCTTGTAGAGCCGCATCATCTCCTTCTGCAGCTTCTCCGGGTTGTCCTTGTACTTCGTCTGGATCTCTTTCAGCAGCGGCTGCACAGCCATGTTTCGCAGCTGTGCCTTCATCGCCTTGTGATTCAGGGGGAAGAGCACAACGCGCATCATCACCCCGAAAATGATGAGCACCCAGCCGTATCCGATGGACAACTTGGTATGCAGGTACACCAGGATGCTCATGATCACAGCCACGATCGGGCGGACGATGGGTCGGAAGAACTTCCACCCGTACGGGTTCACGCCCTCCATCCCTTGGCCCAGCGAACTGAGCAGCGCGTATTCCTGCGGACCCATGAATAGTCTGTACGCGAACTCGCCATCCAGCGTGAGCGGCTGAGCCGAAACGAGATTGACGCGTTCGGCGAGCTCGCTGGGCTCGATGATCAAGCCGCCGAAATAGCTGCCTTCACCTATGGACTCTTCGCTCTCACCCGCGAGAAGAGCCATGACGAAGAACTTGCTGCGAAAGGCCGTCCACAGCAGCGGACCCTGCACGATGCTCGGCCCTGCCTTGGTCATCAGCGTCGACTGCACACCCTCCGTGAGGTGGTTGTGCACGTACGCCATCGCTCGGGCCTCGTTCACCGAGTCGGCTTCGGAAAACGCCACGCCCGCGCCGAGGTCGGTCAAGAGCAGCGGCCGATCCAGGTCTCCTTCCACGCCCCCCTTCACGCCCACCACGTAGTCGTCCGGGTCGAACTCGTACTCTATGGCGAAGCTGAAGGGGCTGGTCGGATGTTCGTAGACGAACCGCAGAGTACGCGCGCCCGATTGTGCGGACATCGTGAACCCGTCCGCGGGTTCCACCGAAAACGGCACCCCGGTGAGGTCCACCGTGTCGGAACCGATGAGGAGCTTGTTGCCCAAATAGCCGTGGGCCCCATCGGGCACGAGGTCTACGAGCCCCTCTCTGTTGAGCGCCTGATACTCCGACATCTGCACAGATGTCATGAGCGCGCCATAGTTGGAAAATTCGTAGCGATAGAGCGGTCCTTCGACCACGATGCTTCTCTCGGGCATCCGGGGCGCATCGGTCGACGGCTGCAAAGCCACGGATTCATCCCGGCCTGGCAACTCCGGGGCCGCCGAGATCGGGATCTCGGCAGTTCGGCCCGACCCGACCGCTGGCCGAGCCGTGGACACATCTCCGTCCGGCTCCGCGACAGAGGCACCTGTGGAGAGGCTGTCCGGAAAACCATCTTCCAGCGCCGGCGACGGAAACAGCATATTGGTGCCCACGATCACGCCCAACATGAGGACGATCGCCAGCACGAAACGGACTTCCGTGTTCATCGAACCTGTCTATTCATTCGAGTTCATACGAGGCGGCCCTCAGGGCCGTTCCTCGATTCAATCTTGTCGAGGCGAGGTGGGACCGGATCGAACCCGAAGCCACCCCACGGATGGCAGCGGCCCAAACGCTTCAGCATGAGCCAACCGCCTCGGGCCGCACCGTGCGTGCGGATCGCCTCGATCGCATACACGGAGCACGGCGGCGTGAAGCGGCACGAAGCCGGTGTCCACGGCGAAACCCCTATCTGATAGACGCGGATCACGCCGATCAACATTCGTCCGAGCACAGCGCCTCCACCGCCTCATGAACATCGGATCGCAACTGACCGAAGTCCGCCTCATACGCTCTTCTGCGGGCTCGGATCAACACATCACCTGCCGGCCCACGCGCGTCGAGCGCGGGCAGCACTTCCCTTCTACCGATCTCACGCAACCTTCTCTTCAATCGATTCCGTTCCACGATCTCCCGCCCGTGCTTCGGCACGATGAGACCGAGGCGTGAACGCGAAGCGGGGGAAGGCGCGAAGAAGACCTCCACGTTGGCGGTCCTCTTCCGCTTCCCCCGCTCCAAAAGTGCTCGGATTTCCGTGCTACGCCCTATGCGCGTGCTCCGCGGCAGGCGTTCTCCGCGCTCCGGAGAAACCGCAGCTACTTCCGGCCAATCGTGACTACCAGGCGTGTCCGACCCCGCCGGCGACGACGATTCAGCACCTTCCGGCCGCCGCTCGTCTTCATGCGAGAGCGGAAACCGTGCTTGTTCACTCGCTTGCGGTTCCGAGGTCTGTATGTCGGCATCATGATGAATAGCCCAGCCCATCTTTATTGGTCGTTTCGCATTCGTTCAGAAAGCAGCTTGAAAAGATAGTCCACCGTGTCAGAAGCCGTCAACGCCCGGACCCCGGTACTGTGCAGAACCCCGCAAAACCCCCGCCCTGACTGCCCAATTGACTTTTCCACATGTGCTCGGTAGGTTCGGCGCCCCACCGACCGGGAAACCGCTCGACGGGACCACTTCTCTCCGCCCACCATGCCCGTCGCTGCCACCCATCTCTCAGCTCACTCGGCCGCCTCGATCGAGCACAGTAGCTCACCACGAGAGGTGGAATGGAGCTGACCGCCGCCGACCTCTGGGCCCGTATCCAAGAAAGTGCCAGGGCGTCGCTTCCGGAGCACAGCTACCTCACCTGGGTCGCGGCTGCCCGGGCGGTAGCGCTGACCGACGGCGAGCTACACGTCGAGGCTCCGTCCCGCTTCCACGTCGAGTGGCTGGAGGACAAATTCGGGCCGATGCTTTCCGCAGCCGCCCAGCGCATCGTCGGGCGTCCGGTGACCATCACGGTCTCTTGCGCGGACGAGCCACCACCGATCCCCGTTCCCTCCATACAGTTGGGTGGAGCGCAGGCCACCCCCCAGAGCACGCTCGGCTTCGCGGCGGACGTGGACCGTCCCCCACCTCCCCCGGCTGCGCGGCCAGCGTTGAACGAGCGCTATACGTTCGATCGCTTCGTGGTCGGGGTGGACAACCAACTCGCGGCCGCGGCCGCTCAGGCGGTCGCTCAAAGCCCCGCCAAGATGTACAACCCGCTTTTTCTGTACGGCGAGGTCGGTCTCGGCAAGACGCACTTGATGCACGCGATCGGGCATCAAGTATTGGCGAACGATCCCACGCGCAGGATCTGTTACATCTCCTCCGAGCAGTTTACGAACCAACTGGTCACCTCGATTCAGAAGGGGGCGATGGCGGCGTTCCGGCGACGGTACCGTGAGATGGACCTTCTCTTGGTTGACGATGTGCAGTTCTTGGCCGGAAAGGAGCGCACCCAAGAGGAGTTCTTCCACACATTCAATGCGCTCTATGACGCGCAACGACAGATCATCGTGACGAGTGACCGGCCGCCAAAGGAGTTGCCGGGCCTCGAGAAGCGACTCGTGTCGCGGTTCGAGTGGGGGCTCGTAGTCGACGTGAGGCCGCCCGACTATGAAACCAGGATGGCCATCCTCCGAAAGAAGGCGGCCGACGACGGGCTGTCGATCGACGACGAGGTCATAGAACTGATCGCTCACTCCTGCACCAATTCAGTGCGTGAACTCGAGGGAGCCGTCATAAAGCTACTGGCCTTCTCGTCACTCACACATCAGGAGATCACACCCCAACTCGCGCACACCGCCCTTCGTGGTGTACTGGGCCGGCACCGCGACGACGGGCCGGTCATGTCGCCTGAGCGGATTCGCGAAACTGTGGCGCGGCGGTGGCGAGTACGTCCAGAGGCACTCTCGTCGAAGCGCCGGACGAGAGACCTCACCGTGCCCCGGCAGGTCGCCATGTATCTCATCAAGGAGACCCTCGACACGTCGCTCGTACGCATTGGGGAGTTGTTCGGCGGCCGCGACCACTCGACTGTGATTCACTCGATTCGAAAGGTCGAGGATGAAATGGAGCGCGACCCCACCTTCCGCGAACAGGTGGACGCCGCTCGCGCGGAGTGCAAGAACAGAGGTGAGGCCTCGACCTGGTAGGTGTGGAAACAACGGGAAAAGTCCACCCCTTTCCCACGTTGGTCGGAGGAATTCGTGGCGGTCCGTTGTAAACCCACGACGAGTCGACAGTCGCTGCACGGTGATTCGGTCGACTGAATGCGCCTGAAGTCGTTGCAAGTAAAGGATGAACGGGAAAGGACGGCGTCTTAATCCACACATCCACATGTACTACTACTACTATGTTTTTCTAATGAGAAGAGAGATAGTATCTAGCTGCGTTGAAAACGGCCTGATCTTGGTCGCACGAGGAGTCACCGCTCGATGAACTTCACGATCACCCGGCAGAATCTTCACACCGGTCTCGCAGCTGTTTCGGCGAGCATTCCGTCCAAGACGACGCTCCCGGTGCTCTCCAACATCCTCTTTGAAGCGAAAGAGGATGGCGTGTGGATGAGTGGGACCGACCTCGACATCGCCGTGCGCGTGAAGGTCCCAGCCGACGTCAAGGAACCGGGTAGTCTGACCGCACCGGGAAAGAAGCTGCGGGAGATCACGCGCGAGCTTCCAGAACAGCCGGTCGAAGTCGCTACTCGCGGGGAGCAGATCGAACTCAAGTGCGCCAGAAGCCACTTCAAACTGAACGGCTTGCCGGCAGATGAATTCCCATCGCTCGCCGAAATCGACTTCGGCGAGGCTTGGACGGTTACTGGCAAGGACGTAAACAGGCTCATCCATCACACTGCGTTCGCCGTCTCCACCGAAGAGAGTCGTCCGATCTTGAACGGCGTGCTCTGGGAGCTGCGAGACGGATCCATGAGGATGGTGGCCACCAACGGCCATCGGCTCGCCCGGATGGGTGTGCCTGCAGAGTCCAGCGGTGCCCCGTCCGCGGACTTCATCGTACCCCCCGGGGCGCTTCAACAGGTACAGAAGCTCTTCAAGGACGACGAAGCACTCGACGTCGCTCGCAGCGGAAACCATCTTGGATTCCGGTCCGGTTCCACGGAAGTCTATACGCGCCTGATCGAGGGCACCTATCCGAACTACGACCAGGTGATCCCGCGCGACAACGACAAGATCGCGACTATCGATAAAAAGGCCTTGGAGTCCGCGGTCCGGCGGATGGCGGTTGTGGCCTCCGATCAGACCCACAGGATTCGCCTCAAGTTCGAGCCGGGTCGTGTGCACTTGAATGTGCTGACCCCCGACCTGGGCGAAGGACACGACGAGCTCGAAATCGGATACGACGGTGAGGAGTTGGAGATCGGCTTCAACGCGAACTACCTGCTGGAAGTTCTGCGCTATATGCCGACCGACGAGGTCAAGGTCGCGTTCAAGGCGCCGGAGCGGGCCGCTACGATCGAGCCCGCTGGCGACGAAGAGGTCGACTATCTCTGCCTGCTGATGCCGCTACGCTTGTTGGACTGAGTTCCGCGGATTGATCGGGCGGGGGGTCATCCGACCGAGTGCGCCGCCTCCAAAATCTCTTCGCCGGTGAAGACCGACAGCAGTGGGAGTCCCTCGTCTGCGAACAACGCCGTCGCGTTCTCAGAACGATCAACGAGCGTCAGGACTCCGACTACCGTGGCGCCGAACTCCTGGATTGCGCGGACGGCTTGAAGTGTGCTTTTGCCTGTCGTCATTGAGTCTTCGACCATCAAGCAACGCGAATCGGTCTTCAATCCACCTTCGATACGCTGGCCTGTGCCGTGCTCCTTCGCTTTCTTTCGGACGGAGAATCCGTCGATCGGATCTCCGGCGAGGGCACTTCTGTGGGCGATCGCGTACGCTACTGGATCGGCGCCCATAGTGAGTCCTCCGACATGCGTCGGGTCGAGGCCACTGCTCAAGATGAGTTCCAGAACCACATGACCGACCAAGACCTGGCCCTCCGCACTCATGGTCGTGGGGCGTGCGTCGATGTAGTAGGTCGAACGTGCCCCGCTTGCGAGGGTAAAATCCCCGAGCCTGACAGACCGCTCAACGAGAAGCTGCTTCAAGCGTTCACGATGATTCTCTTGCGACACTCCGCTTCGACTCCCGCTGGGGTTCGACCCCTACCGGATCGCCTCACGCGAACCGGCTTAGCGATCGGGTGCGCATTCATGATAGCGGTGATTGTGGCCTCGTGTGGGGATGACAACGGGACCGGGCCCGGCACGCTGAAGTTCGGCCTGTCCGGGGGGATCACGATCCAACTCGAAACGCCGCTCCGGCTCGGCTCCGGGACGCCCCGCGTTGGGGCCGGCACGCTCAGCCAAAGACTCGAGTGGCAATCCACGGGTGCCTGGAGCCTCTTCGAGCAGATCTCGTACCGGGACCTCGTTGGCGATGAGACACTCTGGCGGAGCGCCGGAGATCCCTTCATCTACGTCGCCTCATACGTTGGCCTCATCAACACGGTGAACAGCGCGGCAGGCCTAGAACTCTTCATCCCTGAGATGGATACGTTGGCGAGCCCGCGCATCGTGACGTGTGGGGAGGGTCGAACGCACATCACCTTCTCCATCCACGATGAGCCCAGGGACTCCACGGCATCTTGGAGCCTGTGCGCGGACGATCCACTCACGGACCTGCAGACCCTGAACGCCGGGCCCGTGCCGGCCGCTGCTCGCTTGGTGATGGCGACGCAGTTTGCGCGCGACGGAACGTTCGGCCCGGACGGCATATCTGCGTACTACGGAAGTGTCCCATTCGGCACGCTGGCTCGCGGTGAGGACATCGGCTTCACGCCGTCCGCTCCCTTCCCCATCTTGGACGACGCTTCGTTCCAAGCATTCTGGCTCGAGCACGCGGGTAGTACGAATCCGCCCGAAGTGGACTTCGGTACCGAGATGGTCATCGTCGGCGCCGTCGGTCCGCGTGGAGAGGCGGGCGACAGCGTCGAAGTCCGGCGGATCCTGCAGATCGACAACGGTACGCTGACGCATCTCGTAGAGCGCGTTCCGGGTGATTTTTGCTCGCCTGTAGCCCGCACACACTATCCGTTTCACATCGTGGTTGCTCCGATGACTCCGACTCCGATTCAATTCGCGAATGTCGGCCTCGAGTTCGTGTCCTGCGGCGGATGAAGCACTGAGTGTCTCTACGTAGACGCTTCATCTTCGTCATGGTCACCTTCGCGGTGGGCCTCACCGCGGCGGGTGGGTTCATGGCGTGGCGGGAGGCGGGGCGGGCCATGACCGCGGAGCTCGATAGGCGGGCGCGTTGGGTTGCCCGCGCGGGGGCCGATATCGGGCTCATCGCTTCCAGCTTCAGCGGGCTGCTGCCAGGATTCGAGGATACGAGGACGTGGGAGGCGACCCACGAAAGGCTCAGGCAGCTGAAGTCCATTGTCCCGGAGTCGTACATTCTGAGCGCGGACAACACCGCGCTCGTTACGAGTTTTCCAGCCGACTCGATTCCCATCGGCGCGCCGCTGCCCCAGTTCGAGCTTTATCGGGCGGAACTCGAAGAGGCCCGCCTAGTAGGTGACGCCTCTTCGTTTCCCTTCCGGGGCGAGGACGATCGGCGGGTACAGTGGGGTTTTGCGGTCCTCGAGGACGGCGAGACCGTGTTCGCCGTGCTCATGCCCGCGGACCACCTCGAGCCGCTCGAGACACTCCAGAACAATCTACTCCTGGGATCGATCGCGGCGGCGGTGCTCGCGGCTATACTCGCGGCCGTTCTGGCAGGGAGCGTCGTGCGCCCTATGGAGCGTTTGTCGCGTGTAGCCATTCGCATCCAGCGAGGGCACCTCGACAAGCCGGTTGCCGCGGAGGGCGGCCATGAGGTGGGCCGGCTGGCGCGCGCGATGGAGCGCATGCGCGTGGGCATCCTCGAGCGGGACGACCAGTTGCGCTTGATGCTCGCGCAGGTAGCGCACGAGATCCGGAACCCACTCGGAGGCGTCGAACTCTTTGCGGCCGCCGCCGCCGAGACGGAGGAGCCCGTGGAGAGGGCGAGGCTCATCGCTCGCGTGCGCTCCGAGGTGGCTGCGCTCAATGACATCATCAATGATTTCCTGAGTTACGCTCGGCCCATGAGCCCAGCGGAGGGAGCGAGTGACGTGCGCGGGCCGATTCGTGAGGCCGTGGAGTTGGTCGAAGCCGAACTGGACGAGCACGGGGGGAGTCTCGAGGTCGAGCTGCCGAGTACTCCCCTGTTGGCTCTAGTGCGCGAGGAACACGTCAAGCGGGCCACGCTCAATCTGCTGCGTAACGCGGCTCAGGCCTCCCAGCATGTGCGACTGCAAGCGAGCACACAGAATGGGGAGGTGGTCATCATCGTCTCCGACGACGGCCCTGGCGTCGCTCGAGAGCTGCGCGACCGAGTCTTCGATCCCTTCGTGACCGACAAAGAGCAAGGCGCTGGCCTCGGTCTTGCCATCGTAAAGAAGGTCGCCGAGGCGAACGGTGGGCGGGTGGAGCTTGCCGGGCCGTCTCAATCGACTAATGGGAAGGGCGCTGAATTCCGCCTATATTTTGGTAGCTTGGAAGACCCTCCGCACGCCGTAGCACGCCCCGAATAGCACCGAATTCATGGCTGAAATCCTCATCATCGACGACCACGACGGCATGAGGGAGGGGCTCGAGCTCCTCCTGCGTCGCCGCGGTCATCGCACCCGGTCCGCTGACAGCGGACCGCGCGGCCTGGAGATGCTGGAGGAGGAAGAGGCCGACCTCGTCATCACCGACCTCAAGATGGCTCGGATGAATGGCATGGAGGTGTTGCAACGCATCAAGACGTCCACGCCGGACACCGAAGTCATGGTCATTACCGCGCACGGGACCATCGAGAAGGTCGTCGAGGCGATGAAACTCGGGGCCGCCGACTTCATCACCAAGCCATTTTCGTCCGAGGAGTTCGGTGTCAAGGTCGACCGGTTGGTCGCCGATCGAGCAGCGCGCGAGCGCCTAAGACGCGAAAACGTCGCGCTGCGCGTGGAGAACGCCTACCTGCGGGAGGAAACGACCGCGCGTTACGGCGAGATGGTGGGCGAATCGGCGCCCATGCAAGAGGTGTTTCGGTGGATCAGCCGAGTCGCGCCCAGCGAGTCCAGCGTGATGATCTATGGCGAGTCCGGCACCGGGAAGGAGTTGGTGGCGCGCGCGCTCCACGCGGGCTCCACCCGAAAGGATGGGCCGTTTGTTCGGGTCAACTGCGGCGCTCTGTCCGAGAGCCTCCTGGACTCCGAGCTCTTCGGGCACGAGAAGGGGGCTTTCACGGGAGCGGAGAGACAGCGCCGGGGCCGCTTCGAGCTCGCACACGGCGGCACCCTCTTTCTCGATGAGATCGCCACGGTGCCGTTCGCCACACAGGTGCGGTTATTGCGCGTTCTGCAAGAGAGGGAGCTGGAGAGAGTCGGGGGCGAAGAGACGATCCCGGTGGATGTGCGCATTATCACGGCGACGAACGTGTCATCCGAGGCGCTGCTCTCCGACGGCACCTTTCGAGAGGATCTCTTCTACCGGCTGCACGTAGTACCCATGGTCTTGCCGCCCCTTCGAGACCGGCGAGAGGACATCCCGCTGTTGGTGAACCACTTCATCGACAAGCTCTACGAACGCACTGCCTCTCCAGTACGCGCGGCGAGCGCGGATGCTCTGAAGAGGCTCGCTTTGTATACCTGGCCCGGCAACGTGCGCGAGCTCGAGAACGTGATCGAGCGTTCGCTGGTGCTCGCCGACGGGATCGAGCTCGCCGTCGATGACCTGCCGCCGCTCGCGGCAAACGGGGCACCGTTTGGCCTCGCGGGGTTCGACACCGGTCCCGAGGCCGAGCTGCCGGTCGGTGGACTGGACCTCACGCGTGCAGTCGAGGGCGTAGAGGAGCGCCTGTTGCGCCAAGCCCTCGACCGGGCCGGCGGCGTAAAAGCGGAAGCGGCCCGGCTGTTGGGACTCAAACCCAGCGCGCTGTATTACAAGCTGGAGAAATACGGGATCGAGGCGTGACGCCGGTGCGCCCGGGCCTCGGCGCGCTGCTGGCAGTAGTAGCAGCGCTCACGGTGGCGCAGTCGGCTTCGGCTCAATCGACCGAGCAGATCATCGGAGAGGCGCGTGGCGAATATGATGCCGCGGTCTTGACGCACGCCGCGGCGCAGAGGGCTCTGGAGGTTATAGATCGTCGGTTCTATACGGCGATCTTCAATGGCGATCGTGCCAGGAGCGCCGGGGATGGTGTACGGTTGGCGGATGCGCGCAGCGCCGCTCAAGCGCTCGTCGGCACGCTCACGGACGCGATGAACCGAGTCGCCGCCGCCGCGGGTACGGTGCGGTCGTCGCGACAGCTGTTGATCGACCTGCTCATCCTGTATCAGGTGGAGCTCATCGAGTTGGCCGAAGCGGCCCCGAGTGCCGCTCAAAGAAGTGATTACGACGCCCTGCTGAGCGACACTTCGAACGAGTTGGCCGAGCTCGAGGGGGACCTCGACGACGGCTCGAGCCTCGATCCGGTGGCTAGGCCGGACATCTTCGTGGACCCTCGGGACGGACCAGATCAGATACTCGGCAAGGCTCAGATCCTCGAGCGCACCGCCGCGCTGTTGGACACCGCGGTTCTCGCGGTCGATGAAGAGATCGCGGGGCTCGAGACACGGCGAGATACGGAGCGGCGACAACGGGACTTCATGGCTCGTGCCCGACGCTTCGACGATCTGAACCCCCCGATCGGCACTCCCAGACGCGACCCCGACGTGCAGAGCTCGGACAGCACTGCTGCGGGTGGGCGCCCCCTGACGCTGGACGAGCGCATCGAGGTAAAACGGACGTACAAACAGGTGTTGCTCGATCGGCGCGACGCCCACCTCGAGAGAGCACGGGACTTCCGCGCCCGGGTGCGGCAGCGAACGTGAGGCGATTGGGAGTGTTGCCGACGTGCTCGTGGCTCGCGCTGGGCGTAGCGCTGCTTCTTCCGCAGAACGCGGCCGGTCAGCTCCGGTGGTCTGACCTCGTGATCACCATGGGCGGCTCCGTCGAGCGCTACACGGGCAACTTCTCGGCGGTCACGGTCGCGGTGATCGACAGCACCGACCACGCTACGGCGGCAGTCGGGGAGTTCGGAGTGCGCGGGGGTCTGATCCTGATGGAGGGCGAACGTCGTGGGCTCACGCTGGCGTTGGATGGCGGCGTGCGGCAGGCCGCGGCCATGGGCTTCACCCTTCGGGACTACGCCCCGCGCGAGTGGGTTGGCAGCAGTGCCCTTCAGTTCGTACAAACGCTGGGTTCCTGGGCGACCGGATACCTGCGCGGCGGCGTGGATGCCCGCGCTGTGCGCGATCGCCCGCCCATGCCCCTCTTCATGCAGCCTGGCTACACGACCCTGAGCGGTGACGCGACGCTCGTGACCCGGTCGTTCGATGGGGTGGCCTTCGACTTGATCGCCGACATCGAGTCCGCGGACTACCACGCGCTCCGGTTCGTGCCCCAGCTCGACCTACTCGATCGTCGAGCGGCGGGCCTCGAGCTCGGTGCTCGCTGGGGTGGACAGCCCTCAACGATTCGCTTCTTTGGCGGAGTGCGCTGGAGCCAGTACGAGCACCAGGGCAGCTTCGACGTGGACGACCCCTTCCGGCGTGATCGTACGGTGCGTGTGGGTCTCGGCTGGACTCACATGGGCCGAGTGATCGCCCAGGTCGGGCTCGACGGAACGCTCAACCGCTCGAATTCGAATCGGCCCGAGTACGATGCGATCAGCGTTTCGGCTTCGTTGACCACGCCCCTACCGGGGCAACTGACCCTCAATCTGTTGGGTCTGCTCACCGCCAAGAGCTACGTGAACGAGAGCAGCTTTGCGCGCCTGGTTCCGGGGGAGGAGGCCGACAACGCATCGATCGCATATGCCGAGTTGGTGCGTCCCATTCGCGCCAACCTGGACGGCGGTATCCGACTCGGCTGGACCCGCGCCGAGACCGATATCGGGGACGCCTACTACCAGCGCTTCGGACTCTCCTTCCTCTTCAACTACCGGCCGAACGAGCGCTAGGCCGGACCGCGAACGCCCAGGCGATCCAATCGCCGTCGTGCGACAGCGAGACGTCGACAGCGCTGGGTTCTTCGTCCAACAGCACGAATGGGGGCCGACGCCCAGGCTTGCCGGGAGAGCAGACGATCTGCAGACGCGCCTCGTCGATCGCTAGGTTCTCGGCAATCGCTTCACGCGCCGCGATGCGTACTGCGGCCGAGGCCCGTGAGTGGACCGCCTCGAGCTCCCGCGTCGTGAGGCGGTCTTCCAGCTGCGCGCGCCGAAACGACCAGACCGCTCCGGCTTCATCGAGTCGCTCCAGCCGAGGATTGAGGCCGGCGCCTCCGACCCCGAGCGGAGCGTCGCCGCTCCAGCCGACGGTGTGCACCGTTTGTGGGTCCCAGTTCGCCTCGACGTGGACGATCGTCGAGTCGTATTGAACGGAGCCCGAGCGACTCCGGCGTGCGCCGGCGCCTTCGTCCTCCGGAGCCAACGAGACCACGAAATTCCGATGCGCGAAGGTCGGCGGTGTCCCAAGCAGCTTCGAAACAGCCTTGTAGGCTGTCTCCTTGGCGGCCCACCGCAGCCACAATTCGAGATCGGGGGAAGCAGCGACCGCGATCGCCGCCCGCTCCTCTTCGTTGAAGATCCGTTTCAGGAAACGCACGTCGGACGCCTTCCCCACGGTCCGCCCGTCGGCGAGGTCGACGACGTCGTTGCCGACGATCAGCACGGGAGCTACCCGTCGTCCATGGGTAGGTCGGGTGGGGCCATCCCGATCAGGCCTCTGCGTACGCTCTCCGGCACACGCATCGGGCGTCGATTGGGGCCGATCCACACCGCGGTGACCAGTGACTCGGTGAGCACGACACTCGTGTCTTCCGCCCGGACGATCTCCTGACCGAACTTGATACTGGTACGACGAAACGAGTCCACCCAAGTGCGCACGAGCAAGCGGTCGCCGCGTTTCCCCTCCGACAAGTAGTCGATCTCGCAGCGAACCACGAAGATCGTCCACCCGCGTTCATCGAGCACGTCCCATGAGAACCCGGCCTGCTGCATCGCCTCGAAGCGCCCATGCTCCAGATACGTGAGAAAGACCGCATGGTTGACGTGCCCGAACGAGTCGAGTTCGGGGGTGCGTACGTCGATCACGGTCTCGGCGACGGCGGCGCCATGACTTGCGGGTGTCATGGCGGAAAGAGTAACACCCCGCCGCTAGTCGTCGAGCAGTCCCTTCTCCCGAACAAGGTCGGCCAGCTCGCCGCGTGAGTGGACCTCGAGCTTTTGGTAGATGTTCGAGAGGTGCGTCGACGCCGAGCGCGTCGCCATGCCGAGCGGCTTGGCGATCGCCTTGTTCGACATGCGCCGGGCAACGAGTCGCGCGACCTCGACCTCGCGTCCGGTTAGCCCCTGGACTCCCTGGCTGACGCTCTTGGGCGGAGGCCGCTGCCCGATCTCCCGAAACTGAAGCCTCGCTTTCTCGAGCTCGAGCTCGGCGCCGAGCTTCACGAAAATGTCATGAACTTGCCTGAGTTCCTCGGCCGACTCCTCAAGGCGCGCAATTTCGGCGAGCCGCCCCGCCAACTGGCGCCGGATGCGTGCCGCTTCAGGGATCACCTCGAGAGCCGCCGCCGCCTGCCGCATCAGATCGATCGCGGACTCGGGGTCTCCGCGCTTCCAGCACACGATCGCGTCGATCGCGTCGGCCCAACAGAAGCCGAGTCGGTGGTCGAGTTTTTGCGAGTGCTCACGCATTCGCACGCTCACCGCTTCAGCCCGGTCGACCTCCTCCGCCCAGAGGCACGCCTCGCCCAGGATGGGAAGAACTCTGTGGATGGCCCAGAAGATGTACCGCGTGCCCTCCGCGATGCCCAGAGCCTCCTCAGCGGCTTCTATCGCCTGTCTGTAATCGCCGAGGCCGACCAGGTAGTGCGCCATGCGAGGAATTCGGCGTCCAGTTTCCGGTAGTGGCGCGCCCGGCAATCCCTAGCTTGTTGCAATGATTACACACGATCTGCCACCGGCCCAAGTCATGCTCGACGCATTTTTCGGGCGTGACCCCTCCTACGACGGAATCTTCGTTACGGGAGTTCAGACGACTGGGATCTTCTGTCGCCCGACGTGCTCGGCCAAGAAGCCCCGGCCCGAGCATATTCACTTCTTCGGCACCGCTCACGAGGCGCTACTGTCGGGCTTTCGGCCGTGTAAGCGGTGTAGGCCGATGGAGTTGAGCGGCACGCCTCCGGAGTGGCTGCGTCCTCTGCTCGCGGAAATCAAAGCCGATCCCGGGCGCCGGTGGACCGATCAAGACATGCGAGCCGACGGATGGAGCCCCGAGCGTGTGCGACATTGGTTCAAGCGAAACCACGGCATGACGTTCCATGCGTTCGGGCGGGCGCGACGTCTCGGGGCGGTGTTGGGACAGGTGAAGAGGGGCTCACGCGTGGGTCCCGCCGCCTGCGACGCCGGCTACGACTCTCTTTCGGGCTTCCAGGACGCCTTCGTACAGTATTTCGGATCCAGCCCGACGCCGCTCGGGGACGCGGCGGTCGTTCATGTCGATCGCATCACCACTCCGTTGGGACCCATGTTGGTGGGAGCGACGAACGAAGCGCTTTGCCTGCTTGAGTTCGTGGACCGCAGAGCATTGCCCACGCAGGTGGCCAGAATCCGAAAAGGGTTGAGCGCTGTGTTCGTACCCGACCGAAACGAAGTCGTGGACCTCACGGCCGCGCAGGTCGAGGCGTACTTCGCTGGCGAGGTCGAGGCTTTCACGGTCCCCACCGTCGCCCAGGGCACCGACTTCCAGCGAGTCGTGTGGGCGGCCCTGGCGAACATCCCGTACGGGGAGACGCGAAGCTATTCCGAGTTGGCCCACGGAATCGGTCGCCCGTCGGCAGTGAGGGCGGTAGGCAGCGCGAACGGAATGAATGCGCTGGCGATCATCGTTCCGTGTCACCGCGTGGTCGGAGCCGATGGAAAGCTCGTGGGATACGGTGGTGGAGTCTGGAGAAAGCAGCGCCTACTCGACATGGAGCGTTCTGTAACATCCAGTCGGACTTAGCGTTAGGGGCTCAGCTCGCCTCTGCGACGCATCCGAACCGTCGGTCGCGGCCCGCGAAGTCCGAGACTGCGGTTGCGAGCGCCTCGCCGTGGAAGTCGGGCCACATGCGGTCCGTGAATACGAGTTCCGCGTAGGCGCACTCCCACAGGAGGAAGTCGCTCAGGCGCTTTTCACCACCCGTCCGGATGAGCAGGTCGACGTCCGCGGCCGGTCCATCGCTGTGCATTGCTTTGCCGAGCAACACCGATAGAGACGCGCGATCGAGGTCCGTACCGGCCGCGGCCTCCCGCACAGCCGACACGAGCAGGTCACGACTCGAATAGTCGACCGCCAGTCGAAGCGTCAGTCGGCGCGCCGAGGCCGTCGTCGCTTCCGCTTCTTCGATCAGCCGCACCAGGTCCGGCTCCAGCCGATCGCGGCGGCCAATCACCTGGAGGCGTACACCCTCGGCCTTCAGCTCGTCGACCTCACTCTTCAAATACCGCCGGAAGAGCTTCATGAGCAGGCTGACTTCCCGCTTCGGCCGCTGCCAATTGTCGGACGAGAAGGCATACAGCGTCAGCACGTTGATACCCAGGTCCGGAGAAGCTTCCACCACACGACGGACGGCACGAGCGCCCTCGCGGTGGCCCCACTCCCGGCGCCGGCCGCGGGCCTGTGCCCACCGACCGTTCCCGTCCATGATGATCGCCACGTGAAGTCCGGGGCGATCGGTGGAGGAGACGTCACGCATTACGTGTCGCTTGGATAATCGCCTCCATGTGGTCCAGGTAGTTCTGCAGCTCTCCTCGACCGAGCTCGGTCAGCGTGTACTCGGTCTTCGGCAGTCTGCCCTCGAACGACTTGTCGCACGCCACGTACCCGGCGTCTTCGAGTCGCCGCGCGTGTGCGCTCAAATTGCCATCTGTGGCGCCGAGCAGCTCCTTGAGGTCTCTGAATGTGAGTGAGCCGTTCACCGCGAGCGCGCTCACGATACCCAACCGGAGCCGCTCGTGAATCAGTCTATCGAGCCCCAGTGCCTCGGCCTGCGGGCGCTGCCCGCGGACTTCCGTCAACGAGGCGGTAGGGGGGTCCGTTTCTTCCTTGGGCACTGCGCCCTGTCTAGCCGCCATGCTTCCTCCAAATCACGATACCGAACAAGATGTGCAAACCTCCGAAGCCCGCGGCCATGAACGCGTTGCCCCAGGCGGGCGTGAAGAACGCAGCGGTGCCCAGCGTCATGAACAGGGCGCCCATGATCGGCACCGGTCGAACGGAGTACGAGCCGCCGGTGACGACCCCCGTTCCGTAGAGCAGAAGCCACACTCCCGGCAACTGCTCGATTAGCGCGCCTCGCACGAACACGACTGTGAGTACCGCGCCGACCGCCAAGGGTGGTATGAGGTTCCAGGCGAACTTCCGACCAGGGCCGGTGAGCAGCCCCTCGCCCGCCGCCCTCGACTTACGGGCCATGAGGAGTGTGGCGACGGTCAGCGAAGTCACGGCGGCCCCGAGCCAGATCGTCACCCAGATCGCCGGACTCGCCGACCGCGAGGCGATCCATGCAGCACTCAAGGCGATCAGGCCCATGAGGACACCACCGATCCCCGAGACATGCGTGAACGACGCGGAGCGCTGCATCGTTTCACGGATGTAGCGCAGGTTGTCCATCGCCCGATCGTGGAGCGCCACCGGCGCGCCGTCGGGATCACGGAGCTTCTTTGCGGGCATGTCCATGAGTTGAACGATGGGGCTACTGTTGCGTGTGAGCAAGTACTTTGTGTGACAAAGCCGATTCCCCAACCACAGACCCTTGTTCATTCCCGCAGGGGTGATCAGCTGGGCGTGGACCCCGTGCCGATCACCTTGAGGGCGCCCGGTAGCACGCGCGCCTCCACCGTGTTCCCCGCCGCTCGCCGCACGTCGCCGTCGACTTCGAAGCGTGGCGGTGCCGCGAACTCCACGCGGAAAGACTCGTCGTCGAGAACCTCCACCCGATCCGAGGTCACGTGACGACCCCGTTCCGCCAAGTTGAACAGCTTGAGGCGGGCAAGCGGGGATGCGTCCCGGATCTGACATGCGTGCAGCTTGCCGTCGTGCAGCTTCGCTTCCGGCGCGATGGGAAAGCCGCCTCCGAAAAAGGGGCCATTCGACACCGTGAGCATCAGGTGCTGGCCCTCGCGTCGTTGGCCGCGCCCACTGATGAGTTCGAACTCGATGCCGGGAAAGCGAAAGAGCTGCTGCAGTGCGGTGACCTTGTATAGCAGCTCACCCTTGAGAAATCGTGCCGTCGCGGCCGCATCGATTACGGCGATGTCGAAGCCGAAGCCGATCAGGTTCAGGAAGTGCCGTTGCTCCCAGCGGTCGGGCGCGTGCTCCGCGGCACTCTCGGTATCGACACGACCGACGTCCACCACATCTATGTTGCCGGCGACCAAGTTCCGAACAGCGGCCTCCGCGTCCGATGGATCGAGACCGAAGCTCCGGCCGAAGTCGTTTCCAGTACCGTTGGGCAACAGACCCAAGGCGACGTCGTCCCGTCCGCTCGCGACCAGTCGGTCGGCCACGCTACTCCACGTGCCGTCGCCGCCCACCGCCACGACGACGTCGTAGCCGTCGGCCACCGCCTGCTCCGCGAGGTCACGCTCTCCACCAGGTCTGGAGGACTCGGCGAATGTGACGTCTTCGAGTTGCTTCGTGAGCAACTGCCGGTAGAGCCCAATGCGCCGCTTCCCTCGTCCCCGACCCGAAGCCGGATTGAAGATGACGAAGTGGCGGCTCATCGTCAGAGCTCGAGCAGGGGCTCGAAGGTCTGCAGGCCCGCTTGATACCACTGCTCACGGAACGGATAAGTGTTCACATCGTCGATCGTGAGACCGGCGGTCATCGCGTGCTCATAGAGCGTGAGCGAGCCCCCCTCCTCTTCGTGCTCGGAGTGGGGCGCCTCCATGTAAATGTTGGCCTTGAACTTCCGGTCGCTGCCGGCCTGCACCGTGAAAGCGTTGTAGAGGTTCTTCGAGGGAGCGTATTCGTGCCTCGTGACGGTGAAGTCGAGGACGGGGTCGTCTCCGTCCCGAATCGTGACCTCCATCTCGGCATCCGACTCGGTCATCGCGATCTCGAGGTCCGACATGTGGTGGGGTAGATGCCAGCGTTCGATCGCGTGCAGCCGAGCCGCCTCCGTGGAAGTGCCGACGCAGAACGGGAAGAAAGCGGCCTTAGGCAGCGGCTTTCCGGGCTCGACCATCGGAGGCACGATGATCGCGAGCACCACTTCGAAATAGTGGCCCACTTCGCTCTCCGTGAACTCGAAGCAGGTGAGTGCGAGGATGCTGCGCTCGTGCTGCATCTCGAGCGGCTCGAGGTGGGACGGAAGCAGCTTTCGGGCGTCCGACGTCGGCATTTCGAAGAAGCCGCCCACGCAGTTGCGGAACCCGTAGTACGTGTAGTCCAGGTCGCTCATGTGAATGCTCGTCTTGATGCTTGTCGGCGCGACCGGTTAGCCTTCGCCGTCTATTGCTCATCCGTGCGAATCGTCCTGCGTCCCGCGCTGAGAGGCCCTCGCTTGAAGTTCCGCGGCTACCTCGCCATCATCGTCGTTTGCTTGGCCATCCTGATATGCGATCCGATCCAGCGCTTCGTGATCGTTCCCCTGGGTTGGCTCTTTCCGTCCAGGCGTGACCGCATCCTCATCGCCTGGGCCCATTTCGTGGGTCGACTGGTAACGGCACCGCTCTCCTCGATCGGTGGAGCTTCGATTCCAGAGCCCCCCAAGGTGACCTCCGGGCCGGGGGTTCTGATCCTAATGAACCACCAGTCGCTCATCGACATCCCGTTGATGGTGAACTGTGTCGAAGGTGGCTTTCCCCGCATCGTCACCCGCAAGCGTTATGCGCGGGGGATTCCGTTGGTCTCGCATGTGCTCAAGCTATATCAATTCCCGCTTGTGGACCCAGGCGCAAAGGCGGGTCAGACGCGCCGCATGTTGAGGGAGCTCCAGGAAGCGGCACGCACGTCGCAGGTCCCGATGGTGATCTTCCCCGAGGGCACTCGGACCAAGGATGGGGAGATCGGTGAATTCATGACGACCGGTCTCCGGTTGATCCTGAGGTCCCGCTCCTGGAAAGTCTTCGTCTTCGTGGTGGATGGCTACGCGGGATTCCCCAAGCTTACCGACTTCTTCGGAGGAATGGCTACAATCGAGGGACGAGTGGATTTAGTGGCGGAACTCGAGTGGTCGGACCCGAAAGGCGATCATGCGGCGTTCTCTGCGGAGGTGCGACAGTTGATGGTCGATCATCTCGCAGAGGTGCGTGGAGCACCGGCGGCGTGAACGAGGAGACCTCCTCTGTGGCTGCCGAATTGGCTGAGGCGCTCGTGGCTGACGGCGGAGGCTCCATCCGGTCTATCCTCATGTACGGGTCCCACATGGTGGTCACCAATCCGGACCGGCACAGCGCGGTCGATTTCGTGGTGGTAGTCGTGGCATACAGGCAGTTCTATGCGGCCTTGAACGGGGCGGGCGAGCTACATCGTCCGACGTGGTTGATGGCGGGCATGTCCCACATCCTGCCCCCGAACGTGATCGCTTTTGCACCGGAAGACGGCCGGGGCGGGATCGCGAAGTGTCTCGTGGTGAGCATGGCCCATCTCGAGAAGGCCCTCGGCCCCGCCCCATCGGACCATTTTCTGCTCGGCCGTCTGGTTCAGAAGGTCGGGCTGGTCTACAGTGCGACGTCCGAAGACGGCCGGTGGGTAGAGGAGCAGCTCGCGTCGGCCCGAGCCGGGGTCCTGGCTTGGCTGGACCCGTACCTCCACGGCCCCATCGACGCGGAGGTCCTTGGTCGGCGAATGCTGGAGTTATCCTACGGAGGAGAGTTGCGGCCGGAGTCTCAGCAGCGGGCACACCGAGTCTTCGAGGCTCAGACTGCGCACTTCCGGGAGCACTTTGGCCCGGTGCTCGAGCACGGAGTCAGGCGAGGCGTGCTCATGCGGAATGCGGACACTCCGTCCCAGCCCGGCGCCCTCGAGGTGTACGAACTCGCCCGGCCCTCAGCCCGCGCTCTGCGGCGTAGGTGGCGTTGGTACTTCTTGAAGTCGAAGGCTCGCTCGACCATGCGTTGGTTGAAGCACATGGCGACCTTCGCCAACTGGCTCCCCTATCTGGTGCGGAAGGTCGAGCGCCATCGTGGAGAGCGCATTGAGCTCACGCGGCTCGAAAAACGATTGCCGCTGCTATTCCTTTGGCCGCGCGCCATCAAGGTGTTGCTCACGCGGCCCCGCAAAGAACCCTCTTCATGAACACGGATGGCGCGACGGGCCTGGTCGTCCTGATCGCGGTGCTCGGATTCGCCCTGGCCACAATGCTTGTCTACGCGTTGAGCGCCGCACGCTCGGCTCCCGATCCTCACGAAGTGGCGGACCGAGGTAGCTTCGTGCTCGGTGGCTTCGCGCGATCCTGGTTCTATTGGTTCATCGGGCCCCTCGTGCGTATGTCCCTCGCCCTGAAGATCTCGCCTACGTTCTTCAACCTGCTCGGGGCGGCTCTCGGGATCGGGGCTGGCGTCGCGTTCGCCACGGGGCACCTGACTCTCGGGGGTTGGGGCGTACTGCTCGGGGGCGCCGCCGATGTCTTCGATGGACGCATCGCCCGGGCCCGCGGCATGGCGAGCGACCGCGGGGCCTTTCTGGATGCTACGTTGGATCGGTTTGCGGAAGTCGGCGCCTTCGTGGGGCTGGCCGTCCTGTTCCGGGAGTCGGCTCCAGCCCTCGCCCTCGTCGTGACGGCCTTGGGAGGCTCCCTACTCGTCAGCTATGCCCGGGCCCGCGGCGAGAGCCTGGGTGTCTCTTGCAAACTGGGCATCATGCAGCGGGCCGAACGGCTGCTGCTCGTCGGCCTAGGTGGGCTGCTCGATCCAGCGCTGACATCGTGGGTGGCATGGGATGCGGGCTCCCTGCTGCTCGGCGTGCTCGGCCTCGTGGCTGTCGGGACCGTCGGTACGGCGATCTTCCGGACTGTCTGGATCGCGCGTCGCCTTCCGTAACACCCAGTCGGACTGGTAGTTAGGGCGGTCCATCCCACACTCTTCCTCGCGTTTCCCACGCGAATTACGTAGAGCCCCTGTCCATCTACGTAATCGTACGTGTCCGCTACGTCACAATGCGTACGGCCTCCGGACGGCCCAGGAGCCATCCTGCGATCGCAAGCCGAGAACCTCGAGTACCTATGGAGATCCTCACGATGTGGCCGGTTACCGACTGCACTGTCCGCCCGAAGGGTTCAAGAAGCGCCAACAACACAGCCCCGAACCGTCATGGTGAGGGGAATACCCGTATGGGGTCGCTCCTCGAGGAATCCTACCTCGATGATCGCCGCACGATTCTTCCTGCTGCCGTGCGGCGCATCGCGCTCCCAAACAGGCCGTGTCATAGACTCGGCTCCCGCTAGCATCTCCCTCCTTATCCGCAGCAGGTGGGCCTCATGCGGGGGCGCGCCTTTCGGGCGGCTTGCCATATAGGGGTGCCCCGGCCAATCGGTCGCGGCGCCCCCGTCTTTTTTTGCCTGGGAACTCCCGGTGCGTTCGACGTTTGACTGAAGTCTGCCTGCCTTTGTAATTTTCAGGATCGTTCGACTGGAAGGAGTGTGTACGAAATGCGATCAAGAACCGCCCAACAGTGGTCAGCGGTCGGTCTGGCGTTGCCAGTCCTAGCCGTCCTGATGTTCTCGTCACCAGCGCCTGCGCAATCGCAGCAGGGCGCCGCCGATATGGCTGAGGTGACATTCACCCGCGACATCGCGCCGATTCTTCAGCGGAGCTGCGTGCGTTGCCATCGCCCCGGTGGCGTGGCGCCGATGTCCCTCGTCGAGTACGACGACGTACGGCCTCACGCGATGCGGATCATGCGCCGCACGGGAATCCGTGACCGGATGGGCGCGATGCCTCCCTGGTATGTCGAGAAGGACATCGGCATCCAGCACTATAAGGACGACCCGTCTCTAAGCACGGAAGAGATCGCTCAGATCGCGTCCTGGGCCCGCGGCGGCACGCCGATGGGCGATCCAGCCGACATGCCGGCGCCCCTCGAGTTCAGCGACGACGTAGGGTGGACCCTGGGTGAGCCGGACCTGATCGTCTCCACCGAGGAATTCCTCGTCAAAAGCGATGATCCCGACTGGTGGGGCGACATCAAGAGCGTTCCGACCGGGCTCACTGAAGACCGTTATGTGGCCTCGGTCGAGATCCGTGAAATCAATGATGTCCGTGAGAACGGCGAATCCGACCGAGAGACCGTCGGTGGCTTGTACGTCTTCCACCACATGGTCTACAGCACGCGGGTGCTCGACGACGCCACCTCTCGCGGAACCACGTGGCCGGTTCACGAGGTCGGTCGCAACGCCGACATCTTCGACCCAGAGGGAGCCCGGATCCTGAAAGCCGGCTCCAGCCTAGTGTCCAACTCCACACACCTCCACTCGAACGGGAGCGATACACGGGCACGTCTCGAGGTGGGGTTCCGATTCCATCCGAAGGACTACGAGCCCAAGTACCGCGAGGCTCCCTTCTTCCTGGGCAGCGGCTCCGATATCGACATCAAGGCTGGGGAGAAGGACCAGGAGTTGCACGCGTACACAGTGCTGCAACGGCCCACCAAGATCGTAACCTTCGAGCCCCATCTGCACGCGCCGGGGGACCGGATGTGCCTGGAGGCGATCTGGGGCTTCAACGTCGAGACGCTGTCCTGCGTCGGGTATGACCACAACTGGGTACGCGGTTACACGTTCGAGGACGACTACCAGCCGTTGCTGCCGTCGGGGACGATCCTGCACATCATCGGGTACATGAACAACACCGACCAGAACAGGAACATTCCTGATGCCCGGAACTGGCAGGGGGCGGGCAACCGCTCGGTGGCGAACATGTTCATCGATTTGGGAATGCGTTTGGCGATGTCCGAGGAGCAGTTCCAGGAGGAGATGGCCCTCCGCAGGGAGAGGCTGAATCTCACGGTCAACGATCACGTGATCGGCTGTCCGCTGTGTCTCGTGATTCCTCAGCCTTCAAGATGATGAACCGTCACAGGCCGTTCGCGGCCAGGACCGCCGTCGGCTTGGGCGCGTGCGCGGCGGTGGTTTTGATGTTCGCGAGTCAGCCGGCGCAGGCGCAACTCGGGTATCAAACAGGGCAGAACGTCTCTCCGGCCTACGAGGGTTGGATTCCGAACGATGACGGTTCGTTCAGCCTCGTATTCGGGTACATCAACCGGAACTGGCAGGAAGAAATCAACGTGCCCGTGGGATCGGACAACCTGATCTCTCCCGGACCCATGGATCAGGGACAGGCGACGCACTTTCTGCCGCGCCGGAACCGCTACACGTTCATGGTCCGTGTGCCGGCAGACTTCGGCGACCAGGAGTTGGACTGGACGTTGACGACGCAAGGACAAACCGAGCACGCGTATGGGTCTCTGCGTTTGGACTACAAGCTGGACAATGTCGTGATCGCTTCCGAGACCGGGGCCCTCGGCATCGGTGCAAGCAATGCCGCGATCCGAGCGAACACACCACCGGTTCTCACGATCGAGGGTGAGAACGTGCGCCGGGTGGGTGTCGGCGAAACCGTGACGCTCGTGGCGACGGTCGTCGATGACAGCATGGAGGACGCTATGCGGAGGCAGAAAGCGAGAGCCGCCGCGGCTGCCGCGTCCCCGCGAGAGGGCCCGCCGAAGTTGAGTGCCCGGCAGCTCAACCCTCCCATCCGTATCACGGTGAACAAGGTCAGGGGGTTGCACCTGTCCTGGTTCGTCTTTCGGGGTGAAGGCGACGCGTCGTTCGAGCCTCCTCAGGTCAAGACATGGGAGGACACCCGCTTCGGTGCGAATTCTCCTTGGGCACCGCTATGGAGCGCACCGACCATCCCGGACGGGGGTCGGTGGGAGGTGCAGGTGTCATTCGATCGCCCGGGCAGGTACGTGCTTCGCGGGAGGGCGGACGACGGAGCGCTGTACCATGATCAGGACGTGACCATCATTGTCGCGCCCGTGAGCCGGCCTCAGTAGCGGAGAGACGACGCCGGCTGCGCCGCGGTCCACCCCAGCCTGAAAAAAGACGGCCCCAAGAGCCCTGATGGGTTCTAGGGGCCGTTTCGAACTCCGGCGACAGGACTCGAACCTGTGACCCGCTGGTTAACAGCCAGCTGCTCTACCAACTGAGCTACACCGGATCGCTCCCGCACGGTTGGCGTACCGCACGGGAAGAAAATAAAGATCGACGGTGCGGAGGTGTCAAGCGGGATCAGCGGTCTCCCCGCTCCCAGTCGCCCGATGTCCTCGGGCCCTGGAAAGAATGTTCCAGACCGCGGGGCCGATGTCGTGGGCCGTCTCCCAGATTTCGGAGTGACGGTCGCCCGCAACCCGGGCGGCCTCGACGAAGTGGAGCGAGCAAAGCGCCGGGCCAGGATGAGGGTATGGCCGCTCGAACGAATGCGGACCTAGGAGCACCGCCAAGGGTCCTGATGCGCCGGAGAATACCGTGAAGTCGGGCGACCAACCGGCCAACGGCGCAGCGCGCAGCTCGAGGTCGCCTGCTTCGAGCATGCGCTGGAGAAACGTCAACCGTGAGGAGCGGGCTGGGTCGTTGACGAGGCTCCGGGCCTCGGCAGTGAGGTGGATCGCGTTCATCTCGGCCACGAGTACGCGGAAGTTCTCAACCCCACCCAGTTCCGATTCCGAGAGGTCCATGGTGCCCAGGCGGACCCGGGTTACCGCGGTGGCGATATTCGTCGATTGGCGCGCGAGCGCTCCGAACGCTTCCCGGAAGTCAGGTCGAGCGCGTTCGTCGAGCAGAGCCGCTTGGTGCGTCGCGATACCGGGTAGTGATGGAACCATGGACGTCCTGGTCGAGAGGGCTCGACCGGACGATCACTCGAGCGTCGGGGCGCTCGAATGGGGAATAGGGACTGACGCCGCTCCCCGCATCGCCAGCTCCGTTTGGTGGCGCGTGCGGAGGGGAACGTCGTGGCACTTCCGGCAACGTGCCTCGTAGCTCTCGGCACCACCGACCTGGATCGTCGGCTCCTCGGCGGGAGCGGGCTCGCCATCGATCAAGCGCTGATTCCGGGTCGCCAGGTCACTACACACCACACAGATCGCGTGCAGCTTGTCGATCCGCTCGGCGATGGCGAGCAGCCGCGGGATCGGCCCGAAGGGTTCCCCGCGAAAGTCCATGTCGGTTGCCGCGACGATCACCCGAACGCCGCGGTCGGCGATGTCGTTCACCACGCCGACAATGTCGTTGTCGAGGAACTGGGCTTCGTCGATCGCGACCACGTCGATCTCGTCGCGGACCTTCTCCGCGATCTGGACGGAGGTAGTGACCGGGTGTGCCTCCAGTTCGGTGCCGTCATGGGAACTGATCCGGAAGACGCCCCCGTAGCGGTCGTCGAGGTGGGGCTTGAAGACCTGAACGTCCTTCTTTGCGATCAGGGCCCGACGCACGCGTCGCAGCAACTCTTCGGATTTGCCGCTGAACATCACACCAGATACGACCTCGACCCAGCCTTCCTGACCACCGTGGTACAAGGTGCGCTAATTGCTGACGAAGATGATGATGGCCACGAGGTTGAAGACGAAGCTCATGACGCTGCCCCAGAATTGAAGCTCGTCCCGCATGCGCGAGCGTGCCCGGTTGGGCACGTGGATCCAATCGCCGGACCGGATCGGCATGTTCAAGACCGAGTCCGTGACCTCGTCCGGCCGGAAGTTCAGCACATGCGACACCCCGTCTCTCACGAGGCGGACTCGACTCTGATCAGAAGGGATGTTGGCTACCCCCGGGCCGGTCAACTCAGGCGTCATGCCGCCCGCCACCGTGAGCGCATCGAGGAGGGTGGACGTAGGCTCTAGGTAATAACGACCAGCGGTATATACCGATCCGGTGACCCTGATGCTCAAGCTCACTTGCACGTGCAGAACGGGTTCGGCGTAAAACTCCTCGTACATGATCTTCAGGGTGTCACGAAGCTCAGCTTGTCTCATGCCCATCACTCTGAGGCTGCCGACGAAAGGCAGGAAGACCTCCCCGCCCTCGTCCACCGTGCGTTCGCCCCCGACGACTGTGAGCTCGACACCCGCATCCGTGTAGAGCTCGATCTCTATTCGGTCCCCGGGGTGAAGAGAATACACCCTCGCGTTGAGGTCGCTTTGTGCGGCACCCGGGAGCGGTAGCGCGACAAGGAAGCAGAGGGGAACAAGCGTGCGGAGTACAAGGCGAGCGCTGGGACGTGTCATGGATCGATGCGCACCGTGGCAGGGTGAGTCGACATGGCTAGTTTAGTCGGACTCCTTCTGGGTTGTCCACCCGCGCCGGACGCCGGTCGCGCTGTCCGGCCTCGAAGTAGAATCAGACTCCGCTCGTAGGAAGGTCCAGGTATGAAGCTTCGCTTCAATCTCAACGGCTACGCGACGTTCTCAATCGCTCTGCTACTGACGGCCTCGGGCGCTGCGGCCCAGAATACGGAAGGCCCTTCGCTCGTCGTCATGGTCGTCGTCGATCAGCTGCGCGGAGACTTGATCGACCACTACGAAGACGCCTTCTCCGGCGGTCTGCGCAGGATGCTCGATCAAGGCTACCGGTTCACGAGCGCGGCTCACGCGCACGCGCGAACGCATACGGCTGCGGGGCACGCGACGCTGGCGACCGGGGTCTTCCCCTCGCGGTCGGGGATCGTGGGCAACTCGTGGTCACTGCTATCAGGTGACACCTGGCGAAGCGAGTACGCGGTCGAGGACCTCGAGAGCCCGATTCTCGGCTTTGAACGTGAGCGATCGCTCCCGGGGCGCTCGCCCGAAAACCTTCTGCGCACTGGCTTGGCGGATTGGGTGCGCGCAGCGGACGACGGCGCGCGGACCGTGTCCATTTCATCCAAGGACCGTTCCGCGATCCCCTTAGCGGGAAAGACCCGCTCCGACGTGTATTGGCTGCTCCCGCAGTTGGCTCGATTCGTCACCTCGAGCTACTACACGGACCGATACCCGGACTGGATCATTCGTTTCAACCAACAAGTCATGCCCGGCATCGCGTCCGACGCGGTCTGGCAGAACGATACGCCGCAGGGCGTTCGGTCCCTCGCCCGCGATGACGACGCGTTGTACGAGAAAGCGAACGAGGGACGCGGCGGCGCGACATTCCCCCATCGAAGTGCGGACGAAACCCGCGATGACGGCTTTCAAGCCCACAACCAGTGGGTGCTTCGGCAGTCGCGTGCCGACGATGCGGTGGTAGCCCTAGCCCAGGCCGCAATCGATGAGTTCGATCTCGGCCGGCGCGGTAGCGTCGACTACCTTGCGGTCGCCCTGTCCGCCACGGATTACGTGGGCCATGATTTCGGCCCGTTCAGCCAAGAACAGCTCGCGAACCTGGTCAATGTGGACCGCATCCTCGGCGAACTGCTCGACTACCTCGACGCGGAGGTCGGAGAAGGGTCTTGGGTCTTGGGTCTCTCGGGGGATCATGGCGTTGTGACCATGCCCGAGTACGAGCAGGCCAGGGGGAACGCGGACGTGAAGCGGATTCCGACCCGCGCGGCGACCCGGGAGCTGATCGCTGCATACCGGGTCGAAGCGGCCGAGGGTGGGTCATTCGATGAACTCGCGGAGCGTCTTGCCCGAAGCCTCGAGGCCGCCGGGACCGTCGAGAGGGCGTACACGCACCTAGAGTTGACTCAGGGTGAGCCCTCCGACTCGTTCGCCGTCCTGTTTCGAAACTCGCACTACCCCGGTCGCGCGCACCACACGCTCTCTCGCTACGGAGTAGAGGTCAGGTATCCCGAGGGTGACTTGGTGCATCCGCGCAGCGCAGGGACGACGCACGGGACGCCGTATTGGTATGACCGCCACGTTCCGTTCATGTTGCTCGGCGCGGGCATCGAGAACGGGTCGTCGGATGCGGCCGCCTACACGGTCGACATGGCACCGACGCTCGCTGCGCTCGTGGGAGTCTCCGTGCCCACCGATCTGGACGGGCGGGCCATCTATCGGGAATAAGCAGGAAAGTGCAACACCCCCATCAATAATATGTTACGTTCGCGGGAACATATGTTTATGGTGCTCTTGACAGGGCGGGGTGCGCGCCGTCGTATTTAGGTACGTCGCATCCCTATAAACAAATCTTTACACTCTCGCCGGGAACCGCGGCGGAGCATCGAAGCGGCGGTTTGGAGTTGCCGAGAGAGTGACGACGCGCCTCCCCCTGCGCGTCCGCAGTATGAGCGGATCGTGGGTGGATCGAGGCGGCGCTGGGGCGCCCCCGGATCTTCCCTAAAGGCTAATGAGGAGTCGAGGTTGACAATGAGGCATCGAAGCCAAGGCAGGCGATGACCGCGCCGTATCAAGATCAGGCGAATTGGACGATTCAAGAGGCCGAGCGGCTCCTCTTGTCGCTGAAGAGCGTCGTTTCCGCTCGGGTCGTCACACGTCCGGGAGGGGAGGTGGAGGAGATCCACCTTCTGACGACCGACGACGTGCGTCCGAAGCAGACCGTGAGGAACGTCGAGTCGGCGTTGCTCGCGCATCTGGATCTCGAAGTGGATCACCGGAAGATCTCGGTGGCTCAGACGAAGGAACGGCCCCCGGCGGCGACCGACGTGGAACCGGCGGTCATGCTCATGCCGCCGCCTGCCGCCGGCGAAACCCGGCTGCTCTTCCACGGTCACCAGGTGGAGACCGAGCGCTCGCACCGGGTGCGGCATCGCGTCGAGCTCGAGTGGCGAGATGAGCGCTACACCGGCGAGGCCACCGCGGCCGACGTCCCCCGAGCCAAGCTCGAGGCCGTCGCTGGAGCCACGCTCGACGCGGTATCGGCTGCGCTTGAGAAGAAGTTGGAGGAAGGGGGTCGGCCCGTCACGCTCGCCTTGGACGGTGTAAAGGTGGTCGACGCCTTCGATAGGAGGTTCGTCCTGGTCGCTGTGCACGCGATCACCGGACGGGATGTGACGTCCCTCGCGGGCGCCGCCGTCGTAGAGGAATCCACGGATCGCGCAGCGATCCTCGCAACGTTACAAGCCACGGACCGCTGGGTCCGTGGAAAGGTCTAATTCGGGCCTGCGGGCCCTGAGAGCAAACCCCTAAAGAAGGAGAAAGGAACCCCCTCGGTCTGCCTGCCTAGCGAAGAAGAGCGGTGAGCGAAGCGCATGCGGCTCCCACAGCGGAATTCCGGGACGCCGACACCTACTTTAAAGGAGGTCGCGCAATGTTTAGCTCTCTGTTCAGTTTTTTT
>Ga0066376_10000358_pt1 | contig 41416 bp, 32 predicted proteins | sample Knorr_S15_td_Bot_FD_77009 | JGI IMG/M metagenome (GOLD analysis project Ga0066376, IMG submission 77009) | Marine microbial communities from Southern Atlantic Ocean transect - Knorr_S15_td_Bottom_ad_5009_LV_A | ecosystem: Environmental > Aquatic > Marine > Oceanic | place: Southern Atlantic... | reverse complement strand
GCGTTCAATTCATCGATGGGGAAATGAAAAAAGCTGCCTGAAATCACCGGATACGCTCTCCGCCCATCCACAACATTTGACAATATCTCTTTGGCCGGCGCTCTTGGGTTGATCTGACTCAACGGTGGTTCATGCGCCGGAGTCGAGAAGGACTGCGTCCTTCTCGTCCGCGGGGTCGGGCCTTGTCCTTCTCGCCCGCGGTAGATCGGACATGGGGGTTTTCCCCAGCGAGGCAAACCCGGTGAGATCACAATCTACCTATGAGATGGAGTGTACGAGATCGTTTGGGAGGGTTTTGTTTCGATTGGACCAATGAGGGATTCGGATCCACGGTGGTCTACCGCTGCGCGGCAGCGGCTGTGATTCGCACACTGACCGCGCTGATGGCGGTCGTTGGAGTCTCAGTTGCGGCGGAGGCGCGAACCACTTTCACGGCAGAATTCCAGGAGGAGGCCGTTGCAGGCCCCGGAATCGAGCAACGCTCAATCCTCCTTCTCCGCTACTTTCCGGGAGACGGAGAGGCCGTCGTTCGTTGCGAATTCTCCTTCGATCCCGCGGTACTCGATATCGGCGAGGCGAAATCGGCCTTGGGCGCGGTGGAGCTTAGATCCGGAATCCTCTCGATCGACTACGCCACCGCCCCACTCGCCTCCGAATCGACCGACACTCTGGAGGTCCACCTGACCACCCGTGTCGGCGATACGGATGTCATATGGCAGGGCGAGGCCTATTCATCCCAGGACCCTGTCGGAGATGCTGCGCATACTGTCCGACTCTCTCTCGGTGTTCGCCCCGTCCTGGGAGTATCGTTGTCCTGGCAACCCGAGCGGGCCTTCCCGGGTCAGTCCATTGATCTGCGGATCGCGCTCCGCAATACTGACAATGGTGGCAAGGCAGATGATGGCGGCCGGGAGATAACGAGCATTACCTGGAGTTGGCCGACTGGCATGGACCCCGGAAAGGGATCGGGTGTTTCGGATTTCCCCAACGGCTTGGCAGCCGGACAGGATACGACGCTCACCTTTCGAGTCAGGTTGGGGGCCTCACCGGGGGACACGCTGTCGTTGACGGCGAGGGCCGCTTCAGCGCAATTGGCGGGATCGCCACTCCCGAACGTTGCGATTGCGGTAGTCGAGGCGCCACGGGTCCGTATAAGCGTGGCGGAGGGGCCGCTCGAGGTGGGGGTCTCCAGTCGTGTGACATACGAATGGCACAATCCCGGCTCGGAAGCGGTAGAGGTCTCGGCCTACAAGGTCGACATTCCCCAGGGATTCGCCGCGGTGGAGTCGGTTGTCGACGCAGAGCCACACCCGCTCGTGACGGTGGAGTCAGCCGATGGCCAGGCCACGAGCTTGGTGATGGAGGGCGGGAGCCTGGAAGCCGGGGCGACCACGAGCTTGTCGCTGATGGCCACTCCTTTGCGGCCCGGTCCCTTTCGTTGGCACGGGTTCTTTATGCCGGCGGGATCCGACCAGTACGTGCCACTCACGGGGGACAGTTCAGTGGGCGTGGTACAACCAGACGCGAAGGCGGCACAACGAATCGGCGCCGCGGACAGAGCGCTGACGGATCTGGAGTCGGTTGGTCTGGCCTTCAGGGGCGAGTTCCGGCGCGAATTGGCCGATCTGCCCCTGGTTGCCGGTTCGCGGATCTACCTGAAGCCGGCCGAAGACGAGCGGAACTGGATAGTCGACGACCTTCTCTCGCGCACGCTGAGGCACCATGGGTACAGGGTTGTGATGGAGGAGCCAGCCGATCTCGGTGAAGTAAGTGTCCTTCACTATCGCGTGGTCGATGCCAGAGTCGTCTACAGTCCCTCCGGGAGGGACTGGAATCTGTTCGGGACAAGTGAGAGGAGAGAGGCCTTCGGAGACGTCTTCCTGCGCCTGGAGAGGAGTGAGGGTCGTCTCACCTGGGCTCGGCGCCTCCAGGCCTATCGAGTCGATCCCGTCCCTTCGGGTGGTCAGGCGTGGTCGGGAGAGTCCGAGTCGGTGAGCCGCGCCACCATACCGCGCAGTCATCGCGTGATTGAGCTGGGGCTGTCCGGGGCGATTGCGGGAGGCTTGTTTTTCGTGTTTTTCGCACCGTGATCCTTTTCAGGGATCCTTTTTTCAGGGAGCCCTTTCTTCAGGGATCCAGGACGGCACGTGTGAGAGGATGTGTACCGCGGATGTGAAATATCTCCTGGTTCCACTGCTCATCGTCGGCATGTTCGTTTCCTTTTTGGCGGCGATAGTGGCTATGCTGTTTTTTACCGATACGGTCAGCACCAAAGAGGAGGCGATGCGGATCATTTCCGGCGGGGGAGATTCGACGCGGATCTCCGATGAGTTTTTAGACAAAGAGGACAGACTGGGTGAGTTGTTTGATCTGGTAAACGAATAACCAGAGTCAATTCGAAACTGCTCAGCGGCAGAATGAGGAACTTCGGGACAGCCTGAATCTGGCACAGGCATCGCTTCTGACCCGCGAGGCGGTCGTCGCCAGAAAAGAGGCTATTTTGCGCCAGGACGCGGATAGCACGCGAGCCGCGTCGCGAACGGCCAATCTGGCGCAAATGATCCCGGTCTTCAACAGCATGAAGCCGGGACCCGCCGCCGATCTCCTCCAGGAGGGAACACTCGGCGACACCACGGTGGCGCTGATCGTGAAGGAGCTGAAGCCTCAGCAGACGGCCAAGATCATGCAGAGCATGGATGCCGACTTTGCCGCGAGGATTACCCAGATCATTCAGGGACTCTGATATGGTGTCCTATCGCAGAAATACCTCACCATTCCCAGACTGATCCATCCCGACTCGTCGTCCGAATCTGGCAAGTTGCTTTGGCGACGGGACCACAGGGTCCTGTCAGACAAATACGCTGCATTCGGCTGCCGAGCCATCCCGACCAGCTGCGTTGCGCTCCCTCGGAGGGTCCAACAACCCTCCTCGGTCGCGCGCCTTGCTGGCCGGGCGCCTCGGTTTCCTCGGTGCTAACGCTTATTTATCGGACGGGACCCCAGGAGGGGCGCAGACGACATGAGTACATCCGTGGTGTTCCTATTAATCGCGCTGGGTGCTGCGGGGTTCCTCATTTTCCTAGTGATGGAGTACTTGAAGGTCTCCTCAAGCCTGAAACCGAGGGCGGACCTGGCCAAGGCGGAGATTCGGGAGTGCGATGACCGCATCGAATCCGAGCAGGAGATCACGCGGCGAACGAAGGACGAGGTGGCCGCTTTGACCAAGGAGGTCGAGGTTCTGGAGAAGGAAGTGGTGGGGCTCGGCAAGAAGATGGAGGCGTATAAGGACAAGGAAAAACGCCGCAAGCCGACGAAGTTCAAACTCGACGAGTAGAGCCCTTTAGAATCGGTGAGATCGTCGCTTTGAACCGCCGTCGCCAACGCCGTGAAGCGGGCATTCTCCCGGTAGCACACCGTCGGCAATAAAGATTTCCTCTTTCTGGTTGGGACAGTATTTGGTCGCCAGCGTGTGGGTGTCTTCGCACGTCATGAGCCGGGTAACCAGCTTATCCGGAAATTCAAAGCCCTCACGCGCCCTGCTTCGGTAGGGTTCCACTGTGTTGTACACCTCCTTCATGAACCGCGCCCAAAGCGGCAGGGCGGCCACCGCCCCCGGCTGGCGCTCGAGGTTCATGCGGGGGTCATCCATCCCCACCCAGACTCCCGCCACCAGATGAGGTGTAAATCCGATGAACCAGGCATCGGTGTAGTCGTTGGTGGTGCCCGTCTTGCCCGCCGCCGCCGTTCTGAAGCCGTACACCGTCTGCACCGCGTGACCGGTACCGCCGGACTCGTCAATGGCAGACCGCATCAGGTCAGTCATAAGGACGGCCACGGAAGGTCTCAGCACTTCCCGGGCGGCGCTGACGGGCTCTGATACGACGTTGCCATCGCTGTCTTCAACGCGCGCAACAGCGGTGGGCTCGACATAGATTCCCTTGTTGGGGAAGACGCAATAGGCGGCCAGCAGGTTCAGCAGGCGGACCTCACTGGTACCGATACCGATCGACCACACCGGTCTGATAGGAGTGCTGATCCCCATGGTCATAGCGTACTGTCGGATTCTCCGCGGCCCGATTTCCTGGGCGAGCTTGATGGCGACGAGATTCCTCGACTGCTTGAAGGCCTCGCGCAGGGTCATGGGTCCTTTGAACTTGTGGTCGTAGTTCTCGGGGTCCCAGATCTCGCCCGTGCGTTCGGGGATGACAATGGCGTTGTCGTCGATGACATCGATGGTGAAGCGTCCATTGTCGAGAGCGGCGGTGTAGACGAAGGGCTTGAAGGCCGAGCCCGGATGGCGCTTGGCCTGGGTAGCGCGGTTGAACTCGCTCTCGCTGAAATCCCGTCCGCCGATCATGGCCAGGATTTTGCCGCTGGCGGGGTCGAGAGCCACGAAGGCAGCCTGGACCACAGCCGAATCGCGCCGCCCCTGCGAGACGTTTCTGGCGGCCAGGCGCGCGTCGACTCTCGCCTGGACTTTGCCGATCTCGATGGCGAAGTGTTTGTCGGCGATCTGTTGAAGTCTGGAATCCAGCGTGGTGTGAACGGTGAAGCCATTCCGGTAGAGAGCCCGGCCGAATTCGCGCCCCAGCTGCTGTCGCACGTATTCGACGAAGTACGGCGCCAGATTATAGGTTTCGGCGCGTTGGCCGCGGCGAGTCAGGATCGGCTCCCTGGATAGGCGCTTGCGCTGGGAGGCGGAAATTTTCCCCGATTTCCACATTTCGTCCAGAACTACGTTGCGTCTTTTTCGGGAATCCTCGGGGTGGCTGAAGGGGCTGTAATTATTTGGGGCCTTCAACAACCCGGCCAGGACGGCGCTCTGCTCGACGCTGAGGTCTTCCACTTCTACATCGAAATACCGCCGCGCGGCGAGTTTGAGACCGTACAAATCGTGGCCGAAGAAGACGGTGTTCAGGTACATCGTCAGGATTTCACGCTTGGTGTAGAGTCGCTCGATGTGAACGGCGGTGATCTGTTCGCGGACCTTGCGGGCGTAGCTTGCGGCGATCTCCTCCAACGAGGCAGAGCCCCGTTGCGTGCCCACCTTCGTATACAGGTTGCGGGCCAACTGCTGAGTCAGGGTACTGGCCCCTTGGGCGGTCATATTGAGGGCGCGGACGTTGGCGAGCATGGCCCCCAGTATCCGCCTGAGATCGACGCCCCAGTGAGTGAAGAAACGGCGGTCCTCTATCGAGGTGAGCGCGTCCTTCATGGTCTGGGGGATTTCCTCGTAACGGCGCAGCACTTCGCGGTTTTCTTCTAGGAAATCCTTCAGGTGCTGTCCGTCCGCGGAGTACACCTTGGTAATGCGCTTGGGTTGGAACAACTCCAGCTCGTCGATATCGGGCAGGTTGTTGCCGAACAGCTGGTATATTACGGTAAGGGAGATGCCGTAGAACAAGAGGCATGAAAGGGCGAGAATGACGACCTTTTTCAGCATGGAATCTCAGAGCTGACTGGGCATGCTGGATGCCCGATGGGGTCGGTGAAAAGAGACGGCCGGGAGAGAGTATCGCAAATATCCCGCCCGCTCGGTGGAAAGTCAAGCACCCACCCGCGGGGGGCAATACCAGGGGTGGCCAGGACTTACCTGGTGCATCGGACTGCTGCTCCTCGGCGCTGGCGAAGCGGCGGCAGTGGCGAAAAAGAGAGAGGCCGACAGATGCAAGACTGGAGTGTGGCGATTGGGCTGATCGTCGTGGTGATCGTGTGGATTCAGATATTCATGGACTACCGCAAGAGCTGATGAAACTGATGCCCACCGTTACGGAGGTCGCCCATCGCAAGAGCACCATGACCGCCCGGATTTCCAGCGCGGAGACCAACGCCGAGAGCATCAAGCTGTCGATGGAGCAGATGCGGCTGGAAGCCGAGACTATAGAAGAGCAGCGGTTGGAGCTTCAGGCCAGGCTGAATCCCCTCGAAATGGTCCTCATCCCGGCTGGCAGATTCCGTATGGGCACCAACACCATGGTAAAGGGCCGTACCGACGAGACCCCGGAGCACTCGGTGAGGCTGAAGGAATTCTATATCGATAAGTACGAGGTCACCAACATCCAGTACAAGGAATTCATCGAGACTACCGGACACCGGTCCCCGCCCCACTGGCGCAATCGCACTTTCCCCGAGGCGCGCAAATCCGACCATCCGGTCGTCAACGTGTCCTGGGATGACGCCGTCGCCTATGGCACATGGATCGGCAAGCGGCTGCCCACCGAGGCGGAATGGGAGCGGGCGGCGCTCGGCAGCGGCACGCAGGAGTACCCCTGGAAAAAGGCGGCCTCCACCGAATACGCCAACTACGAAAACGCCGTGGGTGGGACCACATCGGTGGCGAAATACTCGAAAGGGCAGAGCCCGGATGGCGTGTGGGATATGTGCGGCAACGTCGGGGAATGGGTCAGCGACTGGTACGACGACAAGTATTACAGCGGCGGCGACAGCGCCGATTCCGCCGTCGATCCGGTGGGCCCAACCCACGGCCACGACCGCGTGTACCGGGGCGGCGGTTTTCAGGGCAACAAGATCGACGTCCGCGGCAAAACGCGACAGATCGCCATGCCGTCAGCGTCAAACGAACATATCGGATTCCGTTGTGCCATGGATGCTGAAGCCGGGTCCTGAGTGAACGGCGCAAGGATTCGCGCGCCCCTGCTCCCTTGCCTCAATTGACGTCGGCTTACGCATCGGGCGGCGTCGCTCTGGCGCGCCTGCTTCTGACCTGGAGCGCCCAGGCGGACAGAGCTGCCGCAGTCACTCCCAGGTCGAAGGCGATCTGCTCCAGCGAGAGCCCCATGAATGCGGTTTCGACGGAGTTGCGCCACCGTCCCCATTCCAGGGGGTAGAACCACTGCATGTCCCACGAAAAAGGCAGGTCCCCCAGCAGGTGAGCGATATATCCGACCAGCCATGAAAGCCCGGGCCTGATACCCCGCCAGCTGGCGACGAGGGCGGTGGTCGCGATCACGGCGAAAAGATTGTGGGCCACGTGCCTGCCGGTGGTGAAGAGACCGACCAATCTCAGGCCCTTGTCGATGACGTCTGGAAACACCGCGGCGGCGGCCAGGAGTGGCCAGCTCAGTCCGGTCAGCCGGCAGAGCAAGTAGGAGCAGCTGAGATGCCCTGGTCGCGAACATTACTCGGTGTCCTGCATCTGCCGGGGGTATAGTGTGCTGTCGCAGAAGTAACTTGCCAAATTCGGGGGATGGATCGGCTCCAGAATGGTAAGGTATTTCTGCGACAGCACACTAGTCTACTGGAAGCCACGAGGTCTACTCGTAGTAGCCTCGCGTCCACCGGCTGTTGTAATCCAGGTGGTAGCGCGTGTGCTCCGCGGTCTGCGGGTAGACTTCCGTATCGGGGTAGGGATAGGTCGACATAGCGTGAAACGGCAGGGGCTCAACCGACAGTGAGTGGGCGCTGTGAAGATCCATGTCTTTGCCGAAGCCGTCCGCATAAAACAGAAATGTCCGGGTCGATCCCGGAGGCACCGCCGGAAAGGAGTCGGCGTCGATCTCGAGGGTGAGCTCGTCTCCGTGAGACATGATGACGTAGCGATCGTCCACCTCTCCCAACAGTGACGTCACCTCACCGTAGCGGGTGAGTGCCCCCGCGTGGGTGCCCCATTCGGCGGACTGGCCCAAGTCGTGGTAGTCGTAGCGGAACGCGAAGGTTCCCTTGATGGCCGTGTGCGCGGGGTACCCTCGCCAGTGCAAGTCCGCCTCATCGGGGCGCTGCCGGTGCACGGTGAGCGGAGTCTGGGTCGCTGAGCCGATAGCCAGTCGGTCCCAGTACACCGCTGTGTTAGTGGTGATGCGGAGCCGGTAGTCGCCATCGGTAAAGATGCTGTCTGCAGCACCTCCCAGATCGAAGAGCATATACTTGGGAAGACCGGCGGGGCAGCCCATGTCGGCCGCTAGCAGCCGCCACCCACCCTCTCCGTCCGCAACTTCCAGTCGCGGTGGATACAGGTTCAGTCCGCGCTGGAAGGCGGCCCAGTTTGAGGCGGAGTGCGCGTAGTCCACCCACCCGTGAGCGAGAAGGACCGGATGGCTCATCTGGCTCAAGTCGCCCAGATCGAGGGTCAGCGAGTGATCCTTGGCGTACCCGTGGATGTCCTCCTCCTCGAAGCCGTCGTACCAGTTGTCGTCAACCCGGAGCAGCTGTTCGAGCACATCGATGCCCCGGTGATCGATCGCCGCTACGGGCGGGCGAATCTCGGCCAGGGGGTAGAGACGGAACTCCGGGTAGGGTGGGGAGGAGAGCAGGCGTTCGTTGGGAAAGACGACAACACTGTCGGGGTGATCGATCGCCACCAGCTGGACGGCGTCGAGGTAGATGATCTCCTCGAGCTGGTTGGCGATCTGGAAGGTATACCGGCCCGCCAGCGGCGCAATGGGGCCGAGGGGCAGATACTCATCCGTGTCGGGGGTGTAATACTCGCCAGGAGCAGTCAGATAGCCGATGATGGCCCCGCCGAGAAAGTCGCTGACGAAGCGATACCGGTCCCCGGACCAGGCGTACAGAACCGGGCAGGAGGTGCCCTTGCGATTGAGCTCCTCGAGCTCGAGCGTCTGGTTGGCGGCAGCTGCCAGCTCCGTCTGCCGGACGCCGCCGGGCCACAGAACCCGGACGAAGTCTACTGAGTCAGCCGCTCCCAGGCCAAAGGTCAGCACCTGTGGGTCGCGGCTGCTCAGTCTCACTTCCCGCTTCTGTCGCCGACCGGATGCCACGACCTCTATCTTGGCACCGATCCCCTGTGGATTGCTGTTCAGGCCCTTGAGGCTGACCTTCAACCAATGGCCCCCAGCGGTCAGGTTGTGGAATAGCGAGCCGTTTGCCCAGATGTCGATGGCGCCATCTCCGTCCATGTCCCGGGCGAGAACGTGGGTCGCCGGCACCGGGGTAGCGAGGGTGGAGCCACCGGAGAATCCTTCCCCCGACCACGCCATGGGGTGGACGCCGCCGGCGCCGTAGGCGATCAAGTCCAGATCGCCGTCGTTGTCCAGGTCCGCCACCGCCAGGCCGCCTCTGCCCTCAACGGGCGTGGCCCCAGCGGGCCGAGAAGAGAAGCCCGTGCCAGCTGTATTAGCGAGCAGGGTCAACGAGCCGTCGGTGCCCAGAACGAGGAGATCCATGTAACCATCGGCGCGGAAGTCTCCGACGACGATATCCATGGCATCCTCCACGGCCCCGAGTCCCAGGCGGTGCGCCATCTCCGAAAAGGTCCCATCGCGATTGTTGAGGTAGAGCTCGACGCCGCTGTTGGAGCCGTCTGCTGGCAGAATGAGGAAGTCCACATCCCTGTCGTTGTCGAAATCGGAGAACACGGCCCGTTGCCCGGAGCCGTCGGTGGCCAGGCCGGCGTCCGTGGCCTCGGCAAAGGAGGCCGTGCCGTCGTTGATCAGCAAGCGATTCCCACGCGACCCGATAATGAGCGCGTCGAGGTCGCCGTCGTGGTCGACGTCGGCGAACACGGCGCGTTCACCGGCGTGGGGAAGGGGCTCGCCGGCGGCGAACTTCCCTCCCTCATTCCGCAGCAGGGCGGCTCGCTCTGTCCCAGATATCAGCAGGTCGAGGTCGCCGTCGTCGTCACAGTCGCCAAAGATGGCATCGCTGGGGGCAAAGCCGAGGGCGGGGAAAACCCACTCATCAGAGAGCGACAGAGAGCCGCCGCGGTTGGCGTACAGGGCCGGCTCCCCGCCGATCACCAGATCGGGTAGGCCGTTGGCGTCGGCATCGACAGAAACGGCGAAGAGCATTGGGGCAGGCGTCGATGCCGCCGGCTCAGCGGGAGCGAATTCGAAAGGGGGGGAGGCGTCGTGGTCGGGCTCGATACCGAAGCCGTAGGCGCCGTCGGCAAGTGCTTCGGCGTACTTTCCCTGCCCTTGGTAGGAAGAGCTCACGCTCTCGTGGCCGGCGCGGCTGAGCTGGCTGAAGGTTTCCAGTGCCTCCTTCCACTCATCCAGCCGCCCCTGCAATCTCAGTTGGTGGGCGAGAGCGTAGTACGCAGAGACATTGTTCGGGTCGAGCTCGATGGCACGGCGAAACTCGGCTACCGCCGCCTTATCCTCTCCGAGCTTCGCCATGGTGCGGGCCAGGTAATACCTGACCAGAGGATCATCGCCATCGGCTTCCAGGACGCGCCGGAAAGCTGTCAGTGCCTTGTCGTAGTCCTTGCCCCGCACGTGGTAGATGAGCCCCTGGGTGTAGTGGGCGTGCAGGTGGTTGGGGTCGCGGTCGAGAGCGGCGGTCAGAAAGACGAGGGCGCTGTCGTATTTGCCCAGACTGAAATAGGCTATGCCGAGATTGGCGTAGCCATTCGCGTAGGCGGAGTCGAGGGCGATGGCGAGCTCGAATTGTCGGCGCGCCGTCACGTAGTTGTGCTGGTCCATGTAGACGACGCCCTGGTTGTTGAACCAGCGGGCCCGGCTGTGGACGGTTGAGTCAGCACCAACGCCGCACCCGATCCAGGACAGGGTCGCCACCATGAGCGCGCTGCTCAGGCCGCTGTGGCGCATATGCCGCAGCATTCGCTGGACTGTCAGACGGGCGCGATTCTTGACTCGGTAGTTCGACATCGCTATATTTTTCCCCTTCGTTCAAGCCTGCTTAGCGAGCGGGAGTAGCTCAGTTGGTAGAGCTCCACGTTGCCAACGTGGTTGTCGCCGGTTCGAGTCCGGTCTCCCGCTCCACGAATACTGTGCGTTCCATGAATACTGTGCGTTCCATGGATACTGTGCGCTCCATGAATATGGGCGTTCCATGAAATAACACCTGCCGCGGCACCGGCGGCGGGTGTTGCTGATCTCGAAGGGCCCGGTAGAATTCTACCGGGCCTTTTTTTTTGGCCTCCCGTGCCCCTCACTTCGTTTTCAGTCTGTTACTGCTACTGCCCGGGGATAGCGCCTGCTGCCCGCTGAAGCGCTCCCGCAACTGCAACAGGGCCGGCATGAGGGTCACGGAGGAGATGAAACAGCATCCCAGTCCGATGAGGGTGACCGTCCCTATCCAGTAAAGCGCCGGATGGTCGGCCGGCACGAGCCCCGCAAAACCCACCATTGTCGTCAGGGTCGTGGCCACGAGGGCGACCCCGGTAGTGCGCAGGACGAGTCGCAGCGACCCCGGTCCCGCTTCCCGATAGCGATGCAGAACATGCACAGCGTTGTCTATGCCCATGCCGATGATGGTGGGGAACGCGACGATGTTGTAGATGTTCACCTTGAAATCAAAGATGTACATGATACCGGTGACCCAGATCATGGCCGTGAGCAGGGGAGTGAGCACGAGGATGGTGTCCACCACACGTCGAAGATCGATGAGGAGAACAACAGTGACCACCAGCAGGGTCAGGACTACGGCCATGACCGCGTCGTCGAGCATGAGGACCAGCATGTCGGCAAAGATGATGTTGGCGCTTGAGGCGTAATAGGTATCCCCTGACGCTGTCTGGATCTCTCTCACCTCATCGGCGAACCTGATGGCGTATCTGCCATCTCGAAGGGGGCCGGCGGCGTTGATCATGACGAAGCTGAGGATTTCTCCCTCCTTGCTGGAGAAGCTCTTGGTCATCTCCGCGGGTAGATCCTCTAGCGTCAACTCGCTCACGTCCAGATATTGGCGCAGAGAATCGACCCGGGCAACGTCCTTCTTATCGAGAAGGTCTCGCGAGTCGTCGATCAGGCTGCGCAGCCGTTCGATCACCGTCAGCTTCTCCCGCTGTCGGCTCGGCAGTGCCGAGTAGACGCTCTTCACTGAGCTGATGGTGGATGAGTCGCCGTTGGCCTCCTTGATCAACTTTACCGCCCGGATCACCTCCATCGCCTGGGCGCGGCTCTCGGTGAGGACGATGGCCGGGGAGCGCGACTCTTTCAGTTTGTCGGGGATGCTGGCCTTGGTGACGGCCGCCGGCTTGTCGGGCCGAAGTTTCTTGAAGTCATATTCGAACCCGAGTCCGGGGACGATGCGCCCGTCCTCGAAGTTGACGACGTGGTAGAGGGAATAGACGGTGGCGATACTTGCCACCGCGATGGTGAGAAGCGGCAGGGGGTATTTCCCCTTCCGCACCAGGTGCTGGGGAACGCTCTGCTGTCGCAGCCGTAACAGATGGAGGCGCTCGGCCAGGACGATGAAAGCCGGGCAGGTGAAGAGCATGGCCATGAGGGAAAGGAGGATCCCGGTGCCGACGATGAATCCGAACTCCGAAAACCCCTTGAAATCCGAGAACAAGAGAGAGAAAAACGCCACCGACGTGGTCAGCGCGGTGGTGGTCAGAGCACTGCCGGTCCGGACTATGGTTTCGACCAGGGAGTCTTCGATGGTCATGTCGCGTCGTCTCGACTCCCGGTAGCGCGCAAAGATATGAATGCCGAAGTCTATCCCCAGCCCGAAGAGGATGGCGAACAGGCATACGGTGATCTGGTTGAGATTGCCGATGACCAGATAGGTGAGCCCGAAGGTCCAGGAGAGACTCATGAGCAGCGGGATGGCGATCACGACAGGCGACACGAGCTGGCGAAAATGGACGGAGATGAGGACGATGACGCCCAGAAAGGCGAGCAACGCTGTCGACTTCAGATCGTCAACGACCACTTCGTACTGGTGGCGAGCGTTCTTGAAGCTGCCCTGATAGGAATACTCGATGGTCGGGTGAAAGCGCCGCGGGTCGATAACGGCGATGGTGCGGTCCAGAGCCTTGAACAGTTTGCCGGTGAACTTTTGGTCCGTGATGACCCCGGTGGGATAGAGCCGCAGGATTACTCCGTTCTTCTCCTTGGTGAGATAGTACTCCCGCTCGAGGCCATCGCCCTCGTGACGGTCGTACTTCTCCTCGAGGTCCGAGAAATCCAGTGAGGTCGCTTCCTCCTCGTCCAGGGCGAAGTACAGCGGCGACCGCTTCAGTTTCTGCAGGTCTATGTGCTCGTCGACGCGGCTGTAGATCTCTTCGATGTCCGACAGCTCCATGAAGAGCAGGCGATTGCGGCTCATCAAGTCGTGGTTCTTGCCGCGTATCACCGAGCTCACCAGGGGGTTCTCCTCCAGTGAGTCCGCCAGCACATGCAGGAAATCGACGCACCGGTCGAGGTCCTCGCCGGTGATGACGATCATCAACGGGCCGATGCCACCGACCCGTTTTTTGATGCGGTTGAGCTCCCGTACACTGTCGTAATCCTGTGGGAGCAGATCGGCTGAGTCGGCCTTGATGCGGAGCTTGGTGGCAAAAAAGCCCAGGGAGACCGAAAAGACGGCGGAGACGACGATGATGCTGATGAAATGGCGGTATACGTAGTGCCCCAGGCGCGTGTAAGGAAGGCGTATCGGCATGGTGGGGAAGCGTCAGTCCTGCCGCCCGAGGCGGGCGAGCTGAACTTTCAGCCGGTCTACGAGCTCGGCGTAGGAGTGTTTGGCGAGGTACCTGGAATACATCTTGCGGTTGCCTTCAGCGGTACTCACGTCGTCGATGACGAGGTCGTATATGCGCCAGCGGTCATCGATGCGGTGCAGTCGATAGGTGATGTCGACGAGCTCCCGGTTCACCGGTATCTGCGCATCTACACTCGCCTTGTCCGCCGAGACCTCCTCGGTGAGATACTGGATGTTTCCCTCGCGGTAAAACTTGACAAAGCTGTCGAAGTTCCGCTTTTCGACGATCCCCCTGTAGACGCTGACGAATTCCGCCCGCTCCTCGGGCGTGCGCTCTATCCAGTGGGCTCCGAGCGTGAGCCGGCTGAGCTCCTGGAAGTCGAAGGCGGCATTGATCATCTCACTCACCGGCTCCCGCAGGCGGGGAGGCAGCGTGTCGCCGGGACTGCTGGCGAGCAGCTTCTGCACCCCCGAGGCGTGCACGGTGAGGTAGCGGAGGGGAGAGGTGATTTTTTTATCGACCTCGGGGCTGGCGATGGGGCTGGCAACGGCGGCGGCCTTCGAGCCGCTGGCGGCGTGCACCCCCGAGGTCGCGAGGGCCCCGACGTCGGTCCCATGGGTGCCAGAGGCGCCCGCGGATTGCACCAGGCCAACACCGATCGCCCCCAAGAGATACAGCGTGGCGAGAGAGCTCGAGGTCATTCTACTGACTCCTTTTCTGGGCGATTATTCCGCTCACTCAATCGATTCCTCTCCGAGGCAGCCACAGTAATCCTGTATCAGGCCTGTATCCCGGGCCTTGCGGCTCCACACTCTGATGTCGGCGTAGGCGGCGGCGGCGTAGGAATCGGTTGAATTGGCGTCGGTCAGGATGGCGAGACCGATGGTCCGTTTTTTGGGTTTGCCGTCGTAGACCCGCCTGTAGTTCTCATAGGCGTCTACCTGCTCGAAGACCCACTTACCCAGTTTTTCCGCTCCACTCTCGAGCACGAAGAAGTAGGGTCGCCCCCACTTATCGCGTCGATCGACCGTGCCGACGGGCAGGGTCGTACTCCACACGTATTTGATCTGCCTGGGAATGCCGATCCAGTTCTGGGAGTAGACGACGTACAGGCCAGCGGCACTGTCATTGGTGTGACCGAAGCGCTCATCCCCTCCAGGTGGCAGCGCATCGGCGCGCCAGCACCAGGTGACTATGGGAAATTCGCGGGGATTCCAGTGCGAGGATTTGAGCAGAATGACCGAGGCGCCCGAATCCTGCGCCGCCAGATAGGCGTTCTTGCCGTCGGACCGGACTTCGTACAGCTTGGCTTTCTTGTTGTCTTTTGAACGCCATCCCCAGCCCTCGGGGAGAGATCCCACCGGGGTAGTGGAAAAGTCCTCCAGCACGATGTATTCGGTGTCGCGGAGTCGGGCTTCCAGAACCGGCAGCGACAGCTCCTTGCGGATGATGTCGCCGTAGCGCTTGCGGTAGATACCGCTGATCCGCTTGCCATCTACCGCCAGGTCCACCAGGCGCCACTGGTCACCGTCGCGCCGCAGGTAGCAGGTGAATTCGGCGGTGCCACCAGGACCGGAGCCGACGATGTCGATTCTGCTGCCCTTCTCGGTAAACTCCGAGTCGGTGATCCTCAAACGGTCAATTCCGGTCGCGCCCAGATAGGTCGTCAGGTCGGCGACGAGGCGCTCCCGAAAGGCTGCTTGCAGCCGCAACTCGTGGACACCAAGGAGCCTCTTCTGCTCAGCGGACGCCATAAAACTCCCGTAGTCCTCCAGCGCATTCTCGCAGTAGTCGCCGAAGGTCCGGTCCGCCAGCTGGCCTATCTCGAGCACCTCGTCGAGGATCTGTGCCACCGCGTTCTTGTCGCCTCGTCCGTCGCGGGTGAGCATGCCCTCCAAGCGAGCCACGTGCCGCTGGGTGAATGCGTGTCCGGCGGCGGACGAGCTGCCATCGTCAGCGTCTAGCGGCGACCCCTGAAGAATCAGCCCGATCAGAGCTGACCAGAGGAGGAGAGCATCTCCAGCGGAGCGCGCACAGCCGTACATCACCCCTCCTCCTTCACGGCCACCGCCACCAGCGGTACGCCGACTACCCGCTCCAGCCTCGCAATGCTCACGTTGTACTCGTATATCGATTGGTGGTATTCGCGCTCGGTCTTGGCGAAGGACTCGAAAGCGCTGATCAGCTCTTTTATCTCGCCGGGATCGAAGTCGTATTCATCTCGGGCCAATCTCAGCCACTGGCGACTCAGACGACGGGCCTCGTCAGCGGAGGCCATGCCGATGGCGGCTTGCTCGTACTTGCCATGTGCTCGCTGGACGTCCAGGCGAATGGCGGGCGCCGCTGATGCTTCCATCGACTTGAGCTCGAACAGCTCTGCCCGCGCCTTGTCCAAACCCGCTCCCAGCATGTCCCATTCGAAGGACTGTCTCAACCCCAGGAAGACACCCCCGCTAAAGAGGTTGAACTCGTCCTTGACAAAGGGGTTGTGTTGATCGGTGCGGTTCGGCGCCACGGCGTAGCGCAAGCCTCCAGCCAGGAAAATCTGTGGGTAGTAGGCGCTCTTGGCCGCATCCCGGAGCGCCTTCCTGGCGCGTATTCCCGATGTCAGCATGCGCCAGTCCGGGCGCTGTTGGGCGTTGCTCTGGAGTTGCGAGAGCGCGGGCACGACCGTGGTCAGTGGCAGCAGGTGCTCCTGGGTGAGGAGGATCGGAGAACCCTCTGCCAGCCCCGTCTTCAGCGCCAGGGCGGCGATCGCCAGGCGGCTCTGGTGGGCGACCTGGGCGCGCTGTTTCTCAAGCTCAAGAAGTGCCAGGCGGAGCTTAAAGGGGCCCGACATGGGGAGAGGGGAGACAGCGTCGTCGAGCTCGGCCTGTTTGTTCTCCAGTTCGTCAATCAGACGCTGTACGAGGTCGGAAAGATCCCGCGACAGAAGAATGCCGTAATAGAGCTGGCCGACTTCAAATGCCACCTGAAGCCGCTTGTCGGCGAGAGCGGCCCGCTCTACATCCACGCCGGCCTTGGCGGCGCGACGCAGGCTGGAAAGCAGGCCGAAGGTATACAGCGGCTGGACGATCTCGAGCTCCGACTGATTGAACGGTCCGACCCCGCGTATGCCGGTGGTGTCCGACGGCGGGTTGAAGACGTCGCCCTTCGCATCCGGTACGAATCCCGCGATGCTCTCCAGGCGCAGTCGGGGCAGCAACGATGCGGCCCTGGCCTGTCTCTGTCTGGCAACCGCCCCTTTGACGCGCCACTTGGAGCCGGCCAGCTCGGCGTCGTTTTCGTAGGCCCGCTCGATCAGAGCAGGCAGACTATATCTGGTATCGGTCGGTTCACCGAGAGCAGCGGTCACCCACATAACCGAAAGCAGAAGCGGTCTAAGCACCCTGGAACGGGACGGATCCATGCTAGCGGTACGAAACGCGAGGAGGCATTTGCTGTTCAGACGATTGGCTCACTACCACCAGCGAATCCCCCCGGTCCGATCCAGCCCGGTCCGATACAGTGTAACCAGCCTTGGCCCGACTGACCTGCCTGCTCAGGCGTGTCAGAAAGACCCAGCCAACGGAGATCCAGAAGATCTTCCGCATGCGCTTGATGATTCCCAGGGCCAGCCCCATGGCGGGGTTCAGGCCCAGGGTCATGAACAGAAAAACCTGCCCACCCTCGAGCACGCCGATGTTCGAGGGCATGAAAAAGAAGAGACTGTTGATGATGACCGCGAGCGAGGTGATCAGAAAGGCGATGTCGAAGCTCACTCCCTCTCCCAGAGCCCTCAGAATGAGGTAGGTCTCGAGTGCTCCCAGCATCCAGCCGGCGGCGTGGAAGAGGAGGACGAGGGCGAAGCGCATCTTGTGCTCGTGATAGAAGCGACTGATTTCAGAGTCGATGCGAACGGCGCGAATCATCTTGCTCTCGAGCTCAAGGCTCAGGCCCAGACGGCGGAACAGGGCCAGAAGAGAGGAAAACAAGTGCCGCTGCTTTTTGTAAAGGAGCCAGATCAGGGCCGCCGCCACCAGCAGCAGGGAAGTCAGGCCGATTTGAATCGGCAGCGGCACGGCCTGGGGCAGGTTCCAGTTGAGGACCACCAGGCCCAGGCCGACCACGGTGAACAGCAGCCCGGTCATGACCTGAGCCGTCTTGTTGATGATGACCGAGGCCAGCCCTCTGGAGGTCGGCGCCTGATTCTTGAGCAGGTAGGCCTTCAGGGGTTCGCCGCCCATGTTGGCCAGCGGCGTGAGTTGGCTCACGGCGTCGCCGGCGAGCTTGGTCATGATCAGGGCTCGCAGGCGCGGGCGGAAAGCGTCAGCCGGAAAGGCGAAGCTCCAGGCGATGGTATTGGTCACGTGCCACATAAAGGCCACCAGGAGGACGATGGCAAAGTTCCATCTGATCACGGCGAGGCTGTGGAGGATCTCGTCGAACCCCACCTTGCCCACCAGGTAGCCCAGGAGCAGAAGCCCCAGACCCGGGAGTATGAGTCGCAGGATTTTCACCGGCAGGCTCCCGCGGGGAAAGGACTTGGCGAGCGACTGGTCAAGCCGGCTCTCCGACTGCCCGTCGGCGGCTTACGCCGGGTCGGGGAAGGCTGAAAAGGCGCAGATTTTCACGCGCGAATTTCAAGTCATCCGGGGTGTCCACGTCGGCCCAGGGGAGGCTGCCGATATCGACTGCCCTTGCCCTGTGTCCCGCGGCTATCATGCGCTGCAGAGCGTCGGTGAAGAGGCTCTCGATGGCGCCGAGCTCGGTTACCGCGTCCTCGAGGGAGCGTCGGATGGCGGACACCCCGCGGCCGGTGAATTTCATCACGCCCACAGATTGTCCGTGACGGCGGTCGGGCGCAAGATTCTTGCCGATCCCGACTACGGCATCCCCCTCCAGCTGGACCTTCATGTCGTCTGTGTCGAACTCCCGCTTGGCGCGCACGGCGATGCAGCAGTCACCTTCGGCACACAGCAGCTCCCGCACGATATCGGGATGGAAGACGTTGTCGCCGTTGAGGAGGAGAAAGTCCCCCTCCATCTCCGACCGTGCCGACCACAGAGAAATGAGGTTGTCCGCCACCGCGTAGAATGGGTTGTAGACGGTTCGTACCGCCATGCCGCTCTTGCGATCGCGTAGCTTTTCGCGGATCTGCTCCAGCCCAAAGCCGCATATGAGGACAGCATTGTCGATACCGGCAATTTCCAGATTGGCGAGCTGGTGCTCGAGAATGGACTCCCCTTCACCGAGGGAGAGCATACATTTCGGACACTCCGCCGTGAAGGGCCACAGGCGGTGGCCGCGGCCAGCGGCGAGGATAAGTGCCTTCATGCGATGGAGTCTGTTGCGGATGTTGCGAGCGCGGTGAAACGACCTGGGCGGAATGCGAGCGCCCCTTCTAACTGCTTAGGCTAATGCTTAGGCTAATGCTTAGGCTAATGCTTAGGCTAATGCTTAGGCTAATGCTTAGGCTAATGCTTAGGCTAATGCTTAGGCTAATGCTTAGGCTAATGCCCCTTACCGGAGGCGGTACAGAATGGCTAAATGTAGAGATTAACCCTCGTCCAGTCAATGACATAGCCCTTGTCCCACAGCCTGACACCAGACGGCCACAGGGTCGTCTGGAAGCTGATATCCGCGTCTGAATCGGGACTTGAGACCGGGCTTGAGACGCTCCGCGCTCAGCCTGCAAGACAGCTTGCGGGACAGAGAGAGCGGACAGAATCGTCCAATGGGGCTCCAACCATCGTATAATTGCTGCTTTCGCTATATTTGGCCATCCTGGGAAGGAGAGAGGCGCTCGTTTCTCGACCGGACCCGATACTACAGGCCTCGACCGGACCCGATACTTGCTACAGGACGCTGCATGCCGCTTGAACTACCCCCCACACTCGAGAAGGTCCCCACCTCGGCCCTAGACGTGCCGGCTGCGGGTAGCCCCCTTCATCTGCCCACCGACTCCGGACAGGAGATGTCCGTCATCATCGACGCCACCGGGCCGGGATCCCATTCCCGCCTGTGGGGGATGAGTCTTCTGGAGCGCAACATCAGACTGGTGGAACGCCTGGGTGCGACCCGGATTCACGTCCTGGTGCGACCTGCTGACCAGACGCGCGCCGGGCGGCGGCGGTTTCCCGGTCCCATCGCGGTCGAAGTGCACCCGGTGGAGCACGGCGGGGTGGTCGCGGCAGCTGATCTGGTTAGAGAGACATCGGGACCGGTACTGGTTGTGGAGGCGGCCGGGGTGTACGACCGCCGCTTCATTGGGGCCCTGTGGCAGCGTCCCGTTCCAGCCTGTGGAGCGGGAGAGGATGGTGGACCGCTTCCCGCGGCGGCTCTGCTGGTGGCGTCGTCGTCGGCGCAGTTGATGGATGCCGCTGTCGACGACCCGGGGTGGCAGGCTGCTCAGCGCGTTTTTCTGGCGAGCGAGACGGTCTATAAGACCAAACTCGACGCGGTCGGCAGGCGCATTCCGTCGCTGCGCAAATCAGTCGATCCGCTGGTTATTGACGCCGGTGATCAAGCCGGCGTGCGGCGCGCCGACGAACATCTGCGCGCCCTGGCCGGCAAAGGGGTCAATGACTTCCTGGCGGAATACGTGCACCCGCCGATCGAGTTCTTTTTGACCCGACTCGTGGCCAGGACCGCATTGACACCGAATCAGGTCGCCGTGTTTTACGCGCTGTTCAGTTTTGCGTCTATCCCGCTGATCGCCAGTGGGCACCTCTGGGAAGGTCTGGGGTTCAACATGGTGCGGGGCATCCTGGATGGAGTGGACGGCAAGCTGGCGCGGCTGACGTTGCGGGAGAGCAGGGGCGGGCACCTGCTGGACAAGGTCATCGACTGGATTTACCTCCCCCCTCTATTTCTCACCCTCGGCTACTATCTGGCCGGCGGTGACTGGTGGGGCCCGCCCATGCTGGCGGTGTACGTTCGCCAGGTGTTTTCCTGGCTGGACGTGCTCTTCGCCTCCTGGTTCGGCCATTTCCTCGGCGTTTCCAGCGGCGAAGTGAGGCGTGTAGATCGAGTGATGCGGCGCTTCTGGCCGCGGCGCAATATCACCATGTTGATCCTGACCGCATCGGCGCTGCTCTCCCAGCCGGAAGCCGGGCTGTACTGCGTCACCGGTTTGACCATCCTGCTGGTGTTGTTCCGCCTGTTCCGCCTCGATCAGGAAGCGCGGAGAGTACGCCGGAAGCGCGAGAATTCGGGGTAGCGGTTCAGCTCAGAAACCACGACCGTCGCTCGCCCGAGGCCAGGGGGTCAGTCCGGAAGCTGCAGCGGCGTGCAGGGGAAGACGGTGACCCGGCGCGGTCCCTGGCCCAGCCCTTGCAGGACGGCCTGCCAATTTGGGAACAGGCGCCCCTTGGGAAACTGCTGGACTCGCTTGTACTCCGGGAAGGCGTCGGAGCATATCCACAGAGGAATCCGGTTGGCGCTCACCCGCTTGGCCGGGTTGTTGTTGGTGAAGGGGGCCCCCGCCGAGAGGAAGCGGTCGTAGTCGGTGGGGCGCCGCTCAAGCTCAGCGCGAAAGCGGCGGTTGGCCGCGGCGCGCACTGTTCGCGACCAGAACGTGGGTCCGACGTCTCCGGATCTGGCGCTCTTGGTCAGGCGACCCACTCCCGCCGCCGCCAAATTGATCAGGGAGCTCCGTTTGAACTCGTTCCATCCGTGATAAGCGGCGCCATCGCAGGCGGGGTCGATCAGAATGGGCTGGGCCCCGGGAAACAGAGAGATCGGCCACAGCGGCTTGGAGACCTGGACCGGATCGGCGTCCATGGGATAGGCGCTGAGCAGGAGGATGTCCGTGCTGGCGCGCAACTGTGGGGGAATGGGGGTCCGGTAGACTTTTCGAGCGCACAGCGTGGCCTGGCGATGGGCGTCGACCGGGTGGCCGCAGAACAGGCCGGCGATCTCGCGGTTCGAGTTCACCACCGCATTGATACTGAAGTTCAGGCCGGCGCGCACCGCGTATTCGCCCACCGCGTCGCGCGCATCCGGCAAGGCCGTAGTCCGGTCAATCGCGCCGCGTCGACGTTTGCGTTCGAAGCTGTGGAGATGGGCGATGCTGAGCAGTCCGGATGCGCCCGGGAGAAGCAGCTTGCCGCCGCCGCTGAAGCCAGTGAGAGAGTGCGGGATGACACAGCTGATCCCCACCACCAGGTCGGCCTCGGCAATGCGTCGGTTGACGATGACGGGCAGGCCTGACGGCAGTCTCCCCAGGTGGCACAGGTCAGACCCGAAGGCGTCGTGGTTGGCCACCGGGAATCGCGCCGCCACATCGCTGCCGAGCTTGCGCCGTATTTCCTCTTCCTTTAGAGGTCGATGAGAGCCGGTGGCGACGAGGAAGGAAATGCGGTCCGGACTGACGCCAGCGCCGGTCAGGATTGCCAGCACGGACGGAATGACGGCCTCGGCCCGAGTGGGCCGGCCGAGGTCGTCGACGACGATGAGAGCGCTGGCCCTGCTGCGCACAGCGCCGACCCTATCGCGGGCGAGTTCCGCCAGAGAGGGGCTCCCTATAGGCGTCTCCAGCGCCGCCGCCACGGCGCCGGGCGTCAGACCCGCGGCGTCGTCGGGCGCCAGGATGTCCAGCTGCCAATTATCGGGGAGGTGAAGTTCGATTACCCCATCGCCGTGCCAGGCATTCGCGTTGAGCTTCAGAGACGGCATCGAGATCCCAATTGGCAGCCTTTCTCGACCGCTGGAATATCCAGATTATCTGTCACGTTTCGGCCAGTTGTCATAACTTCGTGATACTAATTATCCGATACTGATTCGCCGATACTGATTCGCCGTTACTAATTGTGTGGCCTTAAGGCGAATCCGGCAAGTAATAGAATCGCGACGAGGCAGTGGGGAGACGAAGTTGGAATCGAGATCGAGGAGAGAGGCGTCGCCAACGGACGGGGACATGAAGGACCTGGTCGTGGGTGCCTCCGTCAACTTCGTCGGCAAGCTCGCCCGGTCGACGCGAGGCGTGTTTCTCTTTGTCGTGGGCTGGCTGTGCGGTCTGGATGTGGTCGGCGATTACTCCCTCTCCTGGGGGATGGTGGCGACGCTGAACAAGGTGGCGCGTTTCGGTCTGCTGCGCGGCGTCGTCCGTTTTGCCATCGGAATCCGGGCAGACGGCCCCCGGGAGGCACAGAGAGTGATAGCGGCCGCCTTGAGGATCGGTCTGCTGGTGAGTTTGGTGGTGGCCATCGGGGTCAGCCTGGCCGCCGAGGCGATCGCCGCCTATTACGACAAGCCCATCGCCGAAGCCGTGCGGATTATGGCCTGGTCGGCGCCGTTTCTGACCGTCGCCTGGGTTTTCCTGGCCGCCATTCGGGCTCTGCGGCTCATGCACTTCGAGGTCTACGTCTTCGCCGTTGCGGGCCCCCTGATCCTGCTGGCGGGCGGATTGGTGATCGGGCTGGGGGGACTGGGGCTGACCGAGCTAGCCTGGGTGCAACTGGGAGTAGCGATGGCGTCCTGCTTCCTGGCCGGGGTGTTCTTCCGGCGATTCTATTCCCTTGGGGACAGCCTGTTTCCCAGCAACGGGACGCGTGACTGGCGGGGATTGATCCGGTTTTCCTTGCCCGTAATGCTGACCGACCTGATGTACGGGCTGCTCACGCAGCTCGATGTGCTGATGCTGGCCAAGTTCGTAGGTTCTGCCGAGGTTGGGATTTACGCCCTGGCACGTCGCGTCGCCGACGCCATGCTGAAGGCACCTCAGGCATTCGATCCGATCTTCAGTTCGGTCGTGAGCGACCTGTCCAACGAGAAGCGGCACGAAGAGTTAGGGCACCGTTTCGTCGTCATCTCGAGGTGGATCCTGACCATCAATCTCCCCATTTTCGCGGCGCTCTTCATCGTCGGAGAGAGCCTGCTTCCGCTCTTGCCCGGCAGCAAGGTCGAAGCGGCAGTCGATCTGCAGCTCGGACTTCAGATCCTGTTTGTGCTCTGCATCGGCAAACTGGCACAAGGCGCTTTCGCCCTCGTCGAGCCCCTGCTGGCCATGTCCGGGAGACCGTCCCTGAATATGTACAATAACGGCGCTTGGCTTGGGTGCAATTTTCTCCTCAACTACTGGCTGCTCACCCACGGGTACGGCCTCTACGGCGCCGCCCTGGGGGCGACGGTATCGGTGTTTTTTGTAAATGCCATTCGCATTGTCCAGATTCGCCTCATTCACGGCATTCGACCTTTCGAGCGCTCGCAGATAAAACCCGTGGCGGCCGCCAGCGCCGCCGCCGGGGTGGCCTGGCTGGCCCGCGGGGACGCCACTGGGGGACTCCTGGAGACTTCCGTTGTGCCTCTATTCCTTTTTCTGCTGGTCTATGTCTTCGCCCTGCGCGCCATGGGATTGGAGGCCGAAGATCGCGCCCTCCTCGAGCGTTTGAGCGCTCGGCTCAAGAGGCCTCGGCAGCAGCGGGGGGCGAGCAATTGAGCGACCTTGAATGGATGCCTTGGAGTGAGGTCTAAGTAGATGTGAGAGCGATTATCCTGGCGGCCGGCGGCGGCACGCGACTCAGGCCACTTACCAACGACCTGCCCAAGTGTCTTGTCCCCCTGGGTCCGCAGCCGCTGGTCGACCACCAGCTTCAGGCGCTTCGAGCGGTTGGAGTCGAGGACATAGTGCTGGTGGTCGGCTACCTGGCCGACCAGGTCCGCCGCCACTGCGGCGACTCCGTCCGCTATGTGGAAAATCGGCAGTTCGCCACCACGAACAGCATATACTCGCTGTACGTGGCGCGACACGAGCTCGACGCGGACACCTTCCTGTTCAACTGCGACATCATCTTTCACGTGCGGTTACTGGAGCGGATGCTGGCAGCGGAGGTGCCAAATGCCGTTGCCGTGGACAGTGCGGTGAAGCTGCAGGCGGGTGAGATGAACGTCCGATTTTCGCGGGGAGGGAGGGTGAAAGCAGTTGGCAAGCAGTTGGATCCGGCCACTTGCCAGGCCATGAGTGTTCAGCTGGTGAAATTCGAAGCGTCGGGCGCACGCGCAGTAGCCGCCGACGTGAAGCGTCTCGTGGAGCTCGATGAGAAGGACGTCTTTCCGACTTCGGCTTATGGCCCCCTCATCGACGCGGGCCGTCTCCACGCGGTGGAGGCAGGAGATCTACCGTGGGCGGAAATTGACAACCTGAAGGATTACGACCGCGCGATCGGATTAATACCCCGTTTGACCGGGCCCAGTTCTGATGGGACCACCCTCTTGCCATGACCGGCGATTCTGGTGTTGCGCCCGCCGGCGCCATCGCCCACGTGCTCACCACGTCGACGGGATTCCCAGACGTGTGGATCGACGCTACGAGGGCCGCCTCCGCCTGGCAGGTGTGGGGTATGAGCCTGGTGGAGCGACAGGTGAGAGAGGCGTCCCTGCGAGGCTCTGCCACCATAATTGTCTGGACGACGCCGGCGACGGCAGCGGCGGTCGGCCGCATGCGGTCGGATTTGCGTCGGCTGTATGCGCCGCCCGTCCAATGCCGGTCGGTGGAGAGTATCCAGGAACTGTACCAAGCGCTGGAACAGACCGATGTCCCGGTGCTGCTGCTGGAAGGAGATGTCGTATACGATGACCGCATCCTCTCCCACCTAGCGGATGTCGGGCCGGACAGCGTCGTAGAGACTGAAGAGAGGGTGGCCGCGGTTCATCTGAGCCCCGCGGGGGGCCGGCGCCTGGCTGCAGCCTGCCGTCGGGTTGGGGGTTGGCGAGCGGGATCGCTGGCGGCTGCGGCGGCGACGGCGGGGACGGCGGGGACGAGAACCTACAGTCCGCGGGACCTGTCATCGTACGTGCCGTCGCTGCGTCTGACGCTGACGCCTTTTGCGGTGCGCCTGACCGACCCGTCCCAGGTGGCCCGCGTCGATCATCTGATGTACCACCGCACCTTCAAGGGCGTGATCGACGCGGTGGCGCGCTACGGGTATTACCACCTGGTGCGGTGGATGACGCGGCAACTCAGCCGCACAGCTCTGCCCCCGAACCTGTTTACCCTCCTGTCCATCGCCGGAATCTGGATCGCCGTTCCCTGCTTCGCGGCGGGCCACCTGGCGGCGGGCGCGGTCGCCGCCTGGTCGGGCGTCCTGCTGGATTCCATCGACGGCAAGCTGGCGCGGTTAACCCTGCATTTGAGCGAGGCCATGGGCAAGGTCGAGCACGTCACCGCGACCTCGGGGCTGCTGTTGTGGTTTGCAGCTCTGGGCTGGCACTTTTCCGGAGGTGAACTGCTGGCCAATGGCCCTCTCGCCGTCACGACGTGGATCCTGCTGGGCTCGTGTGCGCTGGATAAGATCGCCAGTGGTCTGTTCAGAAAGAGATTCGGACGGGAGCTCTTCGACTACCGGAAGATCGATGCGCGCTTCCACCTAATTGCGGCGCGGCGAAACATCCATCTCCTCATGCTCACGGCGGGAGTTGCGCTGGACCTCACGGAGGAGGCCTTCACAGCGATGGCTGGGTGGATGGTGGCCACTCTTCTCTTTCACGCCGGTCGCTTCGGGTGGACGATTCTCGCCGACAGGGGGAGATCCTCCCCCGCCCGTTGATCCGTCCCCTTGCCTCACCGAGGCGTTGCTATGGGCGCGGAGGGAATGCTCTTGATGTGGGCGATCAGGTCGCGGATGTCCCGATTGGTGAGGATGTCGGCACCGAAGAAGGGCATGAACTTGCCGGACTTCGGGTCATAGGCATTCGGGTCGATGCCGGCCAGGACAGCCCCAAGTCCGTCGCCTTCTCTGATCGTGCGGGCGTAGTAGGAAGGGTCCTTGTCGGTGGCCAATGCTACCGGGGCTATGCCGGCCTTGCCGTTGGGGTGACAGACGTGGCAGGCGGCGTAAAACAGCTGTCGACCTCGGATCCTGTCGCCGCCGTCGAAGCGTGCGTACTCTCCCGTCTTGTCGGCGCCCGAGGCTAGAGCCAGGGCCGGCGTGTCCGACAGCCGGTTGATGCTCAGAAGATAGAGCTGCAGACTCAAGAGCTGCTGGGCGGTGAGCTTGTCTGGACTGAGCATGAAATGCTCGACACAGACCACAGCGGCGTGGGCGATGTCTGGATAGACGTTGGGAGATTTGGGATCTTGTCCCCAGAACGCGCCGCGCCTGGCGGCGTTGTAGAGCGAGTGCCCGGAGCGGATGAGCCCGTCCTTCTCGCGCTTCTCGTCGAAATCGGAGTGGCAGTCGTAGCACGAGAGGCCGTTGGCGCCCACAGCGGCGGAGTGGTAGATAATCCGCCCCTCGACAGGGTCGCCCCTGAGGGTCATCCGCTGAGCGAGGGCGGGCGTCGCTATCAGAATACAGACTATCGCGCCGGCGACGGTGAGGGCATTAATCACTAGGTAGTTAACCTGCGGCTGCCGCGCCTGTCAAGCCCGACCGGCGCTTGTCAGAGGTACTGACCTGCCGGTGAATCATGCGCCGGACGTGAGAATGACTTCGTCATTCTCACCCGGGAGGACTGACCTTGCGTCACCTCACGCGAGTGGATCTGATCTGCGTCCTTCGCCGGTGATGCAGACCGGGAGATCCGCGAGCACTCAGGGAGTTCGGCTACACTGACTTCATGCGATTGAATTGATGAATAGACCACTGCTTTCGATCCGCAAGGCCTCTGAGCACAACCTGAAGGACGTGGACCTGGATATTCCGCACGGGTGTCTTGTCGCCTTTTGCGGAGTTTCGGGATCCGGCAAGTCCTCGCTGGCCTTTGGCACTATCTACGCCGAGGCGAGGCGCCGGTTTCTGCTCACCTTGGAGTCGTTGTCCCCCGCGGCTGTTCGCGGGCTGCGGGCCCCCAGGGTCGAAGAGATTTCGGGATTGGCTCCCGCCATAGCCATCGACCAGGATCGGGGACGACAGAGTCCTCGCGCCACGGTGGCCACCCTGGCCGGGCTCTACGATTTTCTTCGCGTTCTCTTCGCCCGGGTGGGTCAGCCTCTGTGTCCCGCCTGTGGCTCACCGGTCAACTGTCACCGCTTCGAAGAGGTGTACGAGACCGTCTGCGGCCTCCCCGAAGGCACCAGGATCCTGGTGCTGGCGCCCCAGCGCGTCGGCCCCGATGGCGGCCAGACGGCGCGGGAGTTTCTGGAGTCGGTGGATCAAAGCGGGTATCGGCGGCTCAGGATCGACGGTGAGGTGTGCCTCCTGGAGGAGGTAAACGCCGGCGATCTGGCCGCCAGGCGGGTGGAGGTTGTGGTCGACAGACTGGCGGTAAAGGGGGACACCGCGCGCCGCTTGAAGGGATCCCTGCAGGCCGCCCTGGAAGTCGGCGATGGTCAGGTGGGCTTTCTCTGCGCCGACACTGGCAGGGAGGAGCGGTTCTGTGTGCGACCCGCCTGCTCGTCGTGTGGTGAGCCCTTCCGGGCGGTGACCCCGGCACTGTTTTCCTTCAACAGTCAGTACGGCGCTTGTCCGGCTTGCCGCGGCCTGGGCACCGATCGCGGCCTGCGCTTTGAGAGTGTCTTCGGCGACCGCGACGACACCCTTGACGAGGCTCTCGGGCCGCTCTGGCGTGAGTTCGGGCACACCGACCTGCGCGACAGACTCGATGAGTTCTGTCGGCGTCGCGAGCTGGATTTCGAGTCTCCGCCGGGGGGGTGGCCGTCGAAGCTGGCCGATAAAGTGTGGCGCGGAGAAGGTCGACGCGGCGGCTTTGCCGGACTGCGGAAATGGTTGGAGCAGCTCGCCGCCAAGGCCCAGGAGGAGGAGCTGGCCTGGCTCGAGGAGCTCATGGCAGAGGAGGTCTGCGGAGTTTGCCAGGGCACTAGGCTGTGTCCCGAGGCCCTGGCCGTCCGGATCGGCGATCACACGATCGCCTCCCTCAGCGACCTGTCCGTTGGAGCTGCCCTCGAGGCGGTGTCGGCGATGCGGTTCACAGGGGCGCACGGGGAGGCCGGCGAGGTCGTGGCGTCTCAGGTAAACCAGCGTCTGACCACGCTGGCCGACCTGGGCCTGGCCTATCTCTCCCTCGGACGCGGAGCCGACACGCTGTCGAGCGGAGAATTCCAGCGGGCGCGCCTGGCCGCGGCACTCGGATCCGGCATGACCCGCCTGCTGTACGTGCTTGACGAACCGACCGTGGGTCTCCACCCGCGTGACGCCGATCAGCTCGCCACCGCCCTGAGGGCTTTGGTCGATGGGGGCAACTCGGTTATCGTCGTGGAGCACGATCCGGTAATCATCGAGAGTGCCGACTTCGCGGTCGATCTGGGGCCGGGAGCGGGACAGTTGGGCGGCCAGGTCGTCGCCAGCGGCACCCCGGCACAGGTCGCTGCTTCCGGATCGCCCACGGGCAAGTACTTGTGTGGCGCCACGGCCACGATGCCGGCGAGCCAGGGCCGGCCCGGGAGCGGCCAGTGGCTGGAGGTGCTGGGTGCGTGCGGTCACAACCTGAAAGACGTTGATGTGGCTGTGCCTCTGGGTTGCCTCGTCTGTGTCACTGGCGTGTCCGGCTCAGGGAAAACCAGCTTGATCCGCGGGACCTTGTACCCGATTCTGGCCGCGCGTCTTCAGCGTGCAGAGGCGAGGCCACTGCCTTTCCGGGAGTGCAGGGGGTCGGAATTCCTCGAGCGCGTCATCGCCGTCGATCAGCGTCCCATGGGCCGCACGTCGCGCTCCAATACGGCGACCTATACAGGCCTCCTCACCGACATCAGACAGCTCTTTGCCCAGCTGCCCGAAGCCAGGCTGCGGGGGTACGGGCCGAGCCAGTTCAGCTTCAACGCGCCCGAAGGGGCTTGTCCCGAGTGCGGCGGCAGCGGCGTGACCGGGGTGAGACGGGGGATCCTGGCCCAGATGCTGCTGGCCTGCCCCGTCTGTGAGGGGAGTCGCTACAGAGGCGAAGTTCTGCAGGTGCTCTATCGACACAAGAGCATCGCCGAAGTGCTGACTATGAGCGCCGGTGAGGCACTGCAATTCTTTGAGCCCGTTCCAAGTCTGGCACGTCGGCTCGCTCTGCTGGTAGAAATGGGCCTTGGCTACCTGTGTCTGGGACAGCCAGCCGGAAGTCTGTCGGGTGGCGAGGCCCAGCGAGTCAAGCTGTGCGGAGAGCTGAGTCGCCCACACCAAGCGCGCTCGCTGTATATTCTGGACGAGCCCACGACCGGACTGCATCTGGACGACATCCACTACCTCGTGTTGTTGCTTCAAAGGCTGGTGGACAACGACAATACGGTGCTGGTGGTCGAGCACAACACCGAACTGGTGGCAGCGGCGGATCATATCATCGACCTCGGCCCGGAGGCGGGAGCCGATGGTGGCGAGGTGGTGGCGACCGGTACGCCCCAAGAGGTCGCCGCCGCACCCGCATCGCGAACGGGGCACTACCTGCAGCGCTACCTGTCAGCCCAGAGGGAATGACCAGTGGAAACAGACGCATTCGGCGAGGCCCGCGAAAGCATGGCGGCGGCCGGCATCGACGCCTGGCTGGTATACGATTTCCGCGGCAGCAACCCGGTTATGGCGCAACTGCTGCCGCACATGCCGTCGACGACGCGGCGCTCCTTCCTGCTGGTCCCGGTCTCGGGCGAGCCGCGGCTCCTCACTCACGTCATCGAAGCCACCCAGTTCGGCCATCTCGACATGCCCGTAGCAGTATACGACGGCCGGGAGGCGATGCTGAGCAAATTGCGGGAGTTTCTGGGCAATCGCGGGCGGGTGGCCATGGAGTATTCCCCCCGAGGGGAGCTGCCCACGGTCTCCTGGGTAGACGGCGGCACGCTCGAGCTGGTGCGCTCTCTGGGGGTGGAGGTGATCTCTTCCGCGGATCTGCTACAGGCGGCGCTCGCCCGGTGGAGTGGCGCCAGTCTCGAGGCTCATCTGGATGCCAGCCGCCAGGTGACGGAGGTGAAGGACGGTGCTTTCGACTACATTCGGAGCTGTCTGGCGTCCGCAAAACAGTGGTGTAGCGAGTACGACGTACAGCAGTTCATCGTCGCCGAGTTCCGCCGGCGGAACCTGGAAGTCGCCCATGCGCCCATCGTCGGAGTAAACGCCAACAGCGCCGACCCTCACTACTCGCCCACACCGGATGAAAGCCTGGTGATCTCGCCCGGTGACTGGGTCCTGATCGATTTGTGGGCCCGGCATCCGGGTGAAGGTGTCTTCGCCGACATCACCTGGGTCGCCTGCGCGGGGACGGCGGCTTCCGCCGCTCAGCGACGGATATTTGAGGCTGTGCGGGAGGCGCGGGATCTGGTACTGTCGGAGACCGTCGACGCCTTTGCTTCGGGGAGGCCTGTTCAGGGATGGGAGCTGGACCGCGTGGCGCGGGACTGTTTCGAGCGCCAGGGGATGTCCGACCACGTGCTGCACCGGACCGGCCACAGCCTGAGCCCGGGACCCACCGTGCACGGAATAGGCGCTAATCTCGACGATCTCGAGGCGCGCGATACTCGCGTCATCCTGCCCGGAACAGGATTCACCGTGGAGCCCGGTCTGTACCTGCCGGAGTTTGGGGTCAGGCTGGAGGTAAATGTGTACGTCGACCCCGAGTCGGGTCCGCAGGTGACGACGCCGGCGCAGACCGAGGTGATCCTGCTGGACGGATAAACTGATCTTGCTGGACCGACAAAAGACGACGCCCACGCAGGCGCTGACACCGGAGGAGGTGATGGATGGCAAAGAGTTTTTACGTGACCACACCGATTTACTACGCCACCGGCGATCCCCACATCGGGCACGCCTACACTACCGTGGTGGCGGACTTTCTGGCGCGGTATCACCGCCTGGACGGCTATGAGACATTCTCACTCACCGGCACCGACGAGCACGGCGAGAAAATTCTCGAGTCCGCCAAGAGCGACGGGGTCACCCCCCAGGTCTATGTCGATGGCCTCAGCGATCGCTTTCACCAAGCGTGGCGGGCCCTCGAAATCAGCAACGACGACTTTATCCGGACGACTCAGGAACGCCACAAAGCCGTGGTTGTCGCCGTGCTGCAGAAGGTGTACGACAAGGGCGACATCTACTTTGGCGAGTACGGCGGACTTTACTGTGTGGGATGCGAGCGCTACCTGACCGACAAGGAGCTGGTGGGAGGCAAGTGCCCGGACCACGACCGCAAGCCAGAGGAGCGGGTCGAAAAGAACTACTTCTTCAAAATGGAGAGCTATCGGGACTGGCTTCGCGGTTACATCCAGGACCATCCCGACTTCATTCGCCCCCAGGGCTATCGCAACGAGGTGCTGTCGCTGCTGTCCGAGTCGCTGGGGGACCTGTCGATTTCTCGCCCCCGGGAGCGGGTGCCGTGGGGGATACCTCTCCCCTGGGATCAGGAACACGTCACCTATGTCTGGTTCGACGCCCTGCTCAATTACATTTCCGCTCTCGACTATCCCACGGGCGACCGCTTCGACGAGTTCTGGCCGGTGGCCCATCACCTCATCGGCAAGGATATCCTCAAACCCCACGCCATCTTCTGGCCGACGATGTTGAGATCGGCCGGGGTGCCACTGTATCAGCACCTCAGTGTGGGGGGGTTCCTCATGGGGGCCGACGGCAGGAAGATGAGCAAGTCGCTGGGCAATGTGGTGGATCCCCTCGATCTGGCAGCGAAATACGGGCCGGATGCGGTGCGTTACTATCTCCTGAAGGTGGTTCCCTACGGCCAGGACGGGAAGGTCGGTGAGGCCGATCTCGTCAGGCGCTACAACGCGGATCTCGCCAATAATCTGGGAAATCTGGTGGCCAGGGTGCGAGCGCTGTTGCTGCGTCATCTGGATGGCGTTGTGCCACAACCGAATCAGCAGGAGTCGGACGGCGACCTGATCGAAGCCGGCGCCGGGCTGGCGGCACAGGTGGGCGGGCTGATCGACGAGCTGCGGTTCTACGCGGCTCTGGAGGAAGTGATGCAGTTCGTGCGGAGCCTCAACCGGTATTTCAACGACGAGGAGCCATGGGTGTTGGCCAGGGATCCGGACAAGAGGGAGAGGTTGGGAACGGTGCTCTACAACGTCGTCGAGGGGCTGCGCATCGCCAGCATCCTGCTTGAACCGGCCATGCCGGGGAAGGCCGGCGAGATCAGGGCGAGCCTCGGTCTGGCCCCTGCGGACTTCGCTGCTGCCGCTACCTGGGGCCTGACGCCTAGCGGAACTCGTATTGCCGACGACGCGCCGATCCTCTTTCCGAAGGTCGAACCACCAAGGCCCGAATCTCCCGGGCCCGACACCGCGACCTTAGAGGAGAAACCGACGCCCAATAGCCCCGCCGGCGGCAGGGGCAGTGGCAGCGACAGTGGCAAGGGCAGGGGCAAACGGGTGTCGAAGGCGGGGGGTGACAAACCGGAGGCCGACTCCGAGAGTCCGATCAACCTAGACGATTTCGCCAGGGTGGACCTCCGCGTAGCCGAGGTGGTGGCCGCCGAAGCCGTACCCAAGACCGACAAGCTGCTGAAGCTGACTCTGCGGGTAGGAGTGGGAGGGGGAGTGGAAGAGGAGAGGACGGTAGTCAGCGGTATTGCCGAACAGTACCGCCCCGATGATCTGATCGGCAGGCTGGTGGTGCTGGTCGCCAATCTCAAGCCGGTGAAGCTGCGGGGCATTCTGTCACAAGGCATGATCCTGGCCGCCGACGACGGCGAGGGGAACCTGTCTCTGGTGGGTGTCGATCGAGAGCAGCCGGTCGGCTCCCAGGTCCGCTGACAGGAGCGGAAGAAAGCCTGAGTCGCCTAGCGGGCGGGCAAAGGTGGCCGCCGAAGTTTTCTCGCCGCCGAGGCGATCTCGGCGCGGGTGGAATCGTACTGATTGTCCACCTTGCGCCGGCTGCCGCGGAGTTTCTGCTTGAGCTCCTGGGACAGTTCCGTCTGCCGGTCCACGAGTCCATCGAAGACGTTGCCGAGATGCCGGCGCTGAGCGGGTCTGTGCAGGGCGGTCTGCGCCAGGGCATAGGCCCCCAGGACGGCCGCCTCACCCATCACATCCTCTGACAACGTCGCCGGAGAGTGCGGGGATCCGCCCAGTATATCAAGCGCTCGCCGGCGTTTGTCCGGGGCACCCTTTCTCGGGTCGAAATTCATCAGCTGCTCCAACTGCTGTCTCACCAACTCCATCTCCTGACTGTCGAAGATCATAGCCTCGGCGAAGTAATTCAGGCTTGTCACCAGCGTGCGGAGGTAGGACCACTGGGTGTCGAGCCGCTTGCGGTAGTCGCGGGAGATGGCGGCGGCGGTACCGTTCTCGAGGCGCAGCTCTGCGCAGATGCGGGCAAAACGCCGTCGGTCCGAGCTGGTGATGAGGCCGTCGCCGTTGTAGACCAGGGGAAAGATGTAGCGGGCGATCTCGCACCTGTCCTCTATCGACAGGTATCGCAGCGATAGCTGCCTCGCAGTGGCCGCCGTGGTGAGGAGCAACTGTTCGATCTGGTCTTTCTTCACTTCCTTGGCCAGGAGGAACTTGCGCATGACACGCACGTCCTGATCGGCGAATCTCTCGCCGTCGAGCAGCAACTTGCTGAAGCCAATGACGATCTGAAGCTTTCTCTTCTTGCCCCGGTTGCGAGTCAGCGACCGCACTCCGAAGAGCGCGCCGCCGGCGGCGGTTAGTCCGGCTACCCCGCCCGCTACCGGCACCCACACCGGGGTGGTCGCGAAACCCAGGGTCATGGCCACGCCACCCCACAGGCCCACTGACCCGGTCCACATGGTAACCGCCGCCCAGGCGCCGCCGGCGAGACCCGCGCCGCCCAATACGCTGCTGATGATGGTCGCCCGGTGCTTGCCGAAGGCGGTGACGATGGCGTCGAGTCCGCGGCCCTTGAGACCCTCCTCGATCAAGAAGGAGACGAACTGAACGGAGAACTCCCTGAGGACCTGTACCCCCTGTTCCAAGCGGACACCTACCTGTCTTGGCGCCATATCTCCTTTGCTACCTGGGGTGCAAAGCGTCCGTAAGCCCGCTTGAGATAGACAAGCCGGCCAAGCAGCATGCGCGCGAAGTCCCATTTCGCACCAGGATCCAGCTTCGGGCCGCCGCACAGGGACGTTAAACTTTAGCGAGATTCGTCTGGGAAGGTCTCTATTTGAGAGCATCAAGATACTGCGGGGAGAACTGCATACCAAGAGAAATCCTGTACCGACTCGCTCGAGATCCTCCAGGAGACAGCGATGGACAAGCCGCGCTTGATGCCTTCCCGGCGACATCGCTTGACCACTCGCTTGAGACCGCCGCTGGACAGAGGTATATTCCACGCCCGACTGATAGGTAACCCGGGGTGCAGTGATAAGGTGGAGGAGGTTGATTGGTGGACAGAATACGGATGGGATTCATCGGCTGCGGCGGCAACGCATCCGGCCATATCGGCCGCGTGATGGAGATGGCCGAGACTGATGTCGTCGCTCTCTGTGACGTCAGCGACGACAGTCTGCAACGAGTTCGGGAGCGCCACGGGGCGATTGCCGGTCTGCCTACCTTCTCTAACTACGAGGAGATGTTGAGCCAGGTGGAGATGGATGCGGTGGAGATCTCCACGCCGCATACGCTGCACTTCGATCAGATCATGAGCGCCCTAGACCGCGGCCTCCACGTGCTGTCGGAAAAGCCCATGGTGTGCAGGGTCGATCACGCCCACACGGTCATCGCCAAGGCGCGGGAGGTGGGGAAGATTCTGATGGTGTCCTATCAGCGTCACCTGGCTCCCGAATTCAGGTTCGTGCGCAATCAGATCAAGTGCGGCGAGCTTGGCGAGATTCAGTTTATCTCCGCGCTGCAGGATCAGCGCTGGTACGAGGGGACTCGAGGAGCCTGGCGGCAGCAGTTGGCGCTCTCCGGTGGGGGGCAGTTGAACGACTCGGGGAGTCATCTCCTCGACATCGTCTTGTGGATGACCGGTCTCCAGGTCGAAGAGGTCCACGCCTATGTCGAGAATTTCGAAGCAGAGGTAGACATCAACTCAGCCCTGTCGGTGCGTTTCACCAATGGGGGCTTGGGCAACATATCCATCGTCGGCAACTCACCCGTGGGCGGCATGTGGGAGGACATCACCATCTGGGGATCGAAGGCCGTCGTCTACATGCGGAACGGCAGCATCACCTACAAGACGCCCGCCGAGGCCAGCGAGCCGCAGGGGCTGCCGGGCGCCACCACGCCAGACCAGAATTTCGTCGATGCCATCCTCGGCAAGGACGAGGTACAGGTCCCCCCCGAGTGCGGTCTGCGCGTTATCGAGCTCACCGAGGCGGCGTGGGAGTCGGCGCGGACAGGGACTCCGGCGAAGGTCACGGTCGCCACATGAGCCCAACCCGACAATGCCGGTCGCGCTCATGGGAGAGGAGCTAGCTAGATGGCAGCCGCTGGCACCGTTCGCATGGCGATCGTCGGCATGGGGATCGGCAAGGCTAACGGGCTCGCCCTTGCTGCCAATCCCCGTTGCCGCGTCGTGGCGTTGTGCGATCTAGTGGAGGACCGCATGGCCGAGTTCGCCGCCGAGTTGCCTGGGGAGCAGGAGTTCTTTACCGACTACAAACAGATGTGCCGCGATCGATCGATCGACGCCATCTTTGTGGGTACTCCCAATCAGCTCCACGTGCCGATCGCGGTGGAAGCGGTGCGCCGCGACAAGCACGTGCTGGTCACCAAGCCGCTGGCCGATTCGGAGAGGGCGGCGGCTCGACTGGTGGAGGTGGCGGAAAAGGCTGGGGTGGTGAACATGATGTCTCTGTCGACGCGATTCAGCCCGGCCTGTCAATATCTGCAGGCGAGAGCGGAAAGCGGCTACTTTGGCGAGCTGTACTACGGTCGCGCCCGCAGCGTCCGTCGCAACGGCATCCCCGCCTGGAACCTCGGCTTTATCGCAGAGGGCGGGGGCGCTTTCCGCGACATGGGGGTCCACGTGCTGGATGCGGCCTGGAGTATCATGGGACGACCGCGCCCCGCAACCGTTACCGGCGTGTCGGGGGCGCCATTCGGTCCCAGGGGGCTGGGCTACTCGCGACCGATCTCGCAAGAGACGTATCGCCAGTTTGCGGCCGACGACTACGCCGGCGCGCGACTGAGCCCCCTCACCATTTACCGGACTGAAGACGGCGTCGAAGAGGATACTTCGGTGAACCTTCCGGCCCGGGGAGGATCCGGCAGTTGGGACAATATAGCCGCGCATTTCATCGACTGCATCCTCGATGGCACGGAGTGCACGGCGCCGTTGAGGCACGGGCTGCAGGTGCAGCAGATGATGGAGGCGCTGCTCAAGAGCGCCAGCACCGGCAGGGAAGTGCGTCTGCGCAACTACAGAAGTTAGCAGCGCCTGAGTAGAGGCGCCTAAGATGCAGCCGGATTGCAGGATCACGGGGGCAGGATCTGGTTCCGCCACGTTCGTATTCGCTAAGATGGGTAACTGAATTGGACAAGAGACCAGCGATGGAAAATCAGTGGCTGACAGCCGCTCAAGTGGCGCAGTACGACCGCGACGGCTTCCTGCTGTTGGAGGGGCACTTCAGCGCGGCCGACATGGCGCTGCTCATGCAGACCGCGAGAGCGGATCGGGCCCTGGCCGACATCGCCGCCGACCGGTTGGACAGGGAGGGGAAGGTGAGCCGTCTTTCCCTGCGCTACGATCTGCCGGAGGATACCTACGGCGCCTATGTCAGAAGCTGCCGCATCGTCGAGCCGCTGGAGCAGTTGATCGGTGGCGAGGTCTACCACTATCACCACAAGATGATGCTGAAGGAGCCCTTCGTCGGCGGTGCCTGGGAGTGGCACCAGGACTACGGCTACTGGTACGCCAGTTTCCTCTGTCCCGACATGGCCAGCTGCATGATCGCCGTCGACGCGGCCACGGAGAAAAACGGCTGCTTGCAGGCGCTGAGGGGCTCACACAAGATGGGGAGGCTCGAGCACGGCCGCACCGGAGACCAGACCGGTGCCGATGCCGAGCGCATGACTTCTGCCCTGGAGCGATTCGAGGTCGTGCACTGCGAGATGAAACCCGGTACGGTTCTCTTCTTCCACAGCAACCTGCTGCATCGCTCGGACGCCAACAACAGCGCCGATCCGCGTTGGGCCCTCATCTGTTGCTACACGGCGGTCGACAATACGCCCTTCAAGCCGGGCGTTGGAGGGACGTTTTCGCGGCTCGAACACTGGGATGACGACCGGGTCCGGGAGGTGGCGCGTCGACACGGCGAAGAGGTGGCCGCGAGGGGCAGCGGGAGAAGTAGTGCTGATCCTCGCCGCGGATACGCAAGCGTCAGACTGAATCGCTACCCAAAACCAATTGGAGTCGTTAATGTCCATTGAGAAGCTATTCCGCTCACCGTACTCAGTGCCCAACGCCCTGCAGGTGACCGACGAGGGACTGTGGGTGGCGGATCAGATCACCGACAGGGTGGCCCTCATAGAGATCGACGAGCCCTCCGAATACGGCGTCACCAAGTTGATTCGGGACATACCGAGCGAGTCGTCCAACACCAGCGGCATGGCCTACGGTGCGGGCACGCTGTGGCTGGCAGTCAACGGCGCTGCTACCCTGTGGCGTCCGCCCCGGGAGGCCGACGCGGGGGCCGGAGAGGGGGCGATTCTGCAGGTCGATGCCGCCAGCGGACGGACGCTCAGGCGCGAGCTTGTCCCGGGTGGGGGCGGGACCCACGGAATGGAATTCGATCACTTCGAAGAGGGCATTGTGTGGGTGACGACGCTCAAGAGCCAAACCCTGAGCAAGATCCGCCTCGAAGGGTGGACGGTCGAGCACGTGATCCCCCTGCCGTACGGCCGGGCACATGGCGTCGTGCGCGTGGAGGACGGCGTCTGGGTGGTCCACACCGCCGACCGCGTCATCGTCAAGCTGGATGTGGAGAGTGGAGCGGAGTTGGACCGCGTCGTGGTGCCCGAGTCCGAGCCGCAGCCACACGGACTGTCGGCCTATGGCAGTGATTTGCTCTACTGCGACGCCACCTCGGGCTGGGTCGTGAAGGTGACGCCGTGAAGATCGCCATTCTTCGAGGTCCGCGAGATCTGCGCATCGAGGAGAGTGAACTGAATACGCGAGACCTGGCGGCGAATGAAATTTGGGTGGAAACTGAAATCACGGCGCTGAAGATCGGCACCGACAGGGGCAACTACGAAGGGGCTGAGCCGGTACCCGGAGCGCCCGACTATCCGCGCTGGGTGGGCGACAGCAATCTCGGCATCGTTCGCGGGATCGGTGAAGGTGTGACCCGTTTCCAGGTGGGCGACCGAGTGGTCTCCCGCTACCACCACCAGTCGGCCTACGTGGGAAAAGAATCGGAGTCCATCGTCAAGGTGCCGGAGAGCGTGGCCTCTGAGGACGCCGTGTTCTCCCATCTGTACACGCTGAGTGCCTTCTGTTACCGCAAGGCGATGTTCACGCCGGGAGAGAATGTCGCGGTCGTGGGGCTGGGGGTTCTCGGGCTCGGGGCGGTGGCCCTGGGGCCGCTGTTCGGCGCCCGCGTGGTGGGCCTGGGCAACAGTCCAGCTCGTCTGGAAATGGCCGTGCGTATGGGCGCCCATGCCTGTTTCATGTCCGACGACGTGGATCTGTCGGCCAAAATCGACGCATTCACTCACGGAGTGGGGATTGACCTCGTCATCCTCACCGCCAACCCCTGGCCCGCTTTCCGCACCGCGGTGGAAGTCGTGCGCGACAACGGACGTGTCGCCATCGTCGCCCTTCCCGGGCGCGGCGAGCAAGATCTCGACTTCAACCCTCTCGACATGCGCTGGTTCTACGGCAAGGGGATCGCTCTGGTCGCCGTCTCCGACCGGGGGGGGTATCTGTTTCCGACCGAAAGTGATCGCTTTGACGGAGTGCGAGGCTGCGAGCACACGCTGTCGCTGATGGCGGATGGCCGCCTCGAGCCCAGCCGGGTGATCACCCACCGGATGAAATACACCGAGATGGCACAGGCGTACGAGATGGCCTATCGGCGCGAAAAGAGCATGCTCGGCGTGGTCTTCGACTGGCGGGAGTGAATGGCCGGTTTTTCCGACCGATCGATATGAACCCCCCAAGCGCGGGCCCGACGATCAGATGGCTGGCCTACGCGGTTGTAATCGGTGGCGCGACGGGTGTCCTCTTCCACCCGATCTTGGACCACCCCCTCCCGTACGGACTGCCGGCCGCAATCTGGCCATCGATTTTCGAGTCGGTTGCCAGAGAGTATCCCCAAGGCTCTCACATCCTGAGCATGGTGTTTCACGCTGCTGCCGGTCTCCTGCTGGCCCGTGTCTGCCTCGGCTTGGGGATGGCGGCGGCCCCGAGTTTTTTGGGGCGGGTCTGCTTTTCATCGGCAGCGCAGCTCACTTTCGCGCCCTCCACGCGGTCGACGGTATGGGACTGCAGCTGGCACTTGTCGGCGCGATGGTGTTCATCGCCGCATTCCAGGCCTACGCTCACACGGGAAACAGGGTGGTCCTGGTGCTCTTCGCGGCTCTGCCGGCGGGTGTCGCCGCCCACCCCGCTGCTCTGGCCGCATTGCCGCTGTGTCTATATCTCGTGGTGTCCCGAGGTTACACCATGGACCGTCACCTCGGAGTCGGCCTCACCGCCGCTGCCTCCCTGATGGCGCTCTACCTGACGGCGCCGGATTTAGGCGTCGTCGGTCCAGCCGCCGTGCTGCTGCGTCTTGCCTGGCTGGTCGATCGTCTGGTGCTCACCGCCTACTGGCTGCCCTTGGTCCCCCTGCATGAACCCGACCTGTGGGAGCATTTCCTCGGCGTGCCTCTACTGGTCGGTCTGGGTCTTTGTGCCTGCGGCGGGGATCGGTTGCCGCTGCCTGGTCGGTGTGGACCCTGGCCGCCCTGGTGTTGTCGGTCATCTCGATGCCGCTCGTCACCGAGGAGGGGCCCTCCCGCTTCCTCTACCTGCCCGCCGCCGGTGTCTCGGTTCTGCTGGCGTTGCTGCTGACGCGGATCGGCCGCTGGCGCGGCCACACCGGGAAAGCAGTGGTCGTCACGCTGGCGTCGCTGTTGGCGTTCAGCGCCTACAACGCCCATCGCAAGGGGGGAGCGGTTTCTCTCTATCTACTCGGCCTGACCCATTGGCAGGGCGGCGACCGCGAAGGCGCCGCCCCGCTGCTCGAAGCGGCAGCGAACACCGCCCCCGATGTCATCCCGCTTTACAATACAATGCTGAAGTTGTGCGAAGTGTCGGTGGGGCCGGACATGGAGCCCCCCCCGGCTCTTCAGACCGCTCTGCGCACCACCTCAGCGGATTCGGTGGTACAGTCGGTGGCTGAAAACACCAGATCGACTCTTTTCGCGGTCATATCGACGCAGAGAGCGCTGAAGTGCTGGCCGACTGTTTTCACACCATCGGCTTTGCCTTCCACGATCGGGGGGATGCGACCACCGCGCTTCGCGCCTATGAGTGGGCATTGACCTTCCGCCCCGGGCTGTTCGCCACGCTGAAAAATCAGAGCAACGCCCTGATGATGACCCGTCAGTACACCCGGGCCATCGTCAGCCTGGAGGCCTCGTCGCGGCTGCAGCGCGACGATCGGGCCGTGCAGATGTCCCTGGGCGACCTCTACAAGTGGGACGGACGGCCGCACGAGGCCGCCGTGGCCTACCGCAATGCCATACGTCTCGAGGTGCTGGAAGTGGAGGCCCATCGCCGGCTTGGGGACGTGTTGCGGGAGCTCAAGCAGTGGACGGAGGCCGAGGTTGTGTATGACCAGGCCGTGCGGTTGTTCCCCCGCGATGCCGAGTTGCACGCTCGCCTGGGTGAGATTCGCGTGAAACTCGGCAATGACAACGCCGGGCTGGATGCCCTGACGAAGGCGGTGGCACTGGGCTGGCGCGGCGCCGAGGCGTATCTGCAAACGGCGCGGCTTCTCGCCAGCACGGGGAGAAAGGAGGAGGCCCTGAGGCTGTACGCAGCGCTGGTCGAAGCGGACCTGGAAGGGCTGAACAGCGGCTTGCTGACAGACGCCGGACTGAATCTCTACTACCTGGGAGCCACCGCCGCTGCCGCAGTCGCTTACGAGCGCGCCCTCGCGCATGACGCGGACAATGTCACCGCGCGGCTGTATCTGGGTTGGTGCCTCTATCTGGATGGTGACCTGGACGGCGCCATCGCCGCGTACGGCGCGGTACTGGACCGGGAGGAGGACAACCGCGTCGCTCGC
>Ga0066376_10000357_pt1 | contig 41417 bp, 32 predicted proteins | sample Knorr_S15_td_Bot_FD_77009 | JGI IMG/M metagenome (GOLD analysis project Ga0066376, IMG submission 77009) | Marine microbial communities from Southern Atlantic Ocean transect - Knorr_S15_td_Bottom_ad_5009_LV_A | ecosystem: Environmental > Aquatic > Marine > Oceanic | place: Southern Atlantic... | reverse complement strand
GATTATAAAACGACGAGAAACTGCTATAAACGACCTACGTTACAAACTAAGCACCTTGCTTGACATTCCAGAAACTACTGTGTTTGACACACGTAAAAACCCTACAGATAGGCGCGCGATAGAAATTCGTTTGGCGGTTGCTATTTTACAAACCTGATAGCGCGGACTTGTAGTGAAAACTGTCATTCCTGCGAAGGCAGGAATCCATAAAAATTGGAAGGATTAGATTCCTGCCTTCGCAGGAATGACAAAATTACCCGATAGCGCAGACTTTCACCAGACAGACCCTGAAACAAGCCTGCCTGCCTTTGGTAGGTTCAGGGTGACAGTGCGGTTGTGGACATACAGCAAAAATTACCTCCACTCCAAGGTTTCCATCAATCGAATAATGTCTTTTTTGATATAGTGTACTGCTGGTAAAATAGAATCATAATTGGGCTTGGTATAAAAATACAAGGCCCCTTTTATAAAATGAGTTGTACTATCTGTTAGATGAAATTGAATTTGCGAAGCCGCATTTCCATAAATTTCATGCAGGGTTCCAAAAACTCTTTTTTTAACCTCTAAAAAATCTTGTATCTCTATCTGTTCTGCTTTTACAGTGTGCTTAAAAACCAATTTTTCAGATTCTAGTAGCAATTCTTTTAGGTTGTTTTTTACAGGCCTGTACGTGATCTTTATAGATGCTTTTAAATTGGGATAGTTGATTTCCATCCAATAATTAGCTTGTTCTACAAGCACTGCATGTGTAGAGGCTTCAAAAACATAGGGCTTGTCGGCGTTTGTCTTTTGATAGTTTGCTGTAGGGTACGATAAGTTTAAATACGCTTTTGGCTTTGGCAACACCTCTTCTTTACATGAAATGAGTGTGCCTCCGAGAATAAGTAGAAAGATCCAATTACGCATTTTTTCGAGTTACTTTTACTTGTTTAATGCGTTTTCTATCCAACGCTTCTACTGTAAACGTATAGTTGGCAAAATTTATTTTGGCTCCTTTTTTAGGGAATTTTCCAGAAACCTCTAAAATGAATCCTGCCAAGGTTTCTGACTCTCCTTTTTCTTCCTCAAAAATAGCCTCGTCTTCTACATCCAACACTTTACAAAAATCTTTAATGGTTGTTTTTCCATCAAAAACATAATTGTCTTTATCTAGTTTTGAATACGACAAATCATCATCATCAAACTCATCACTAATGTCTCCAACAATCTCTTCAATAACATCTTCTAAGGTTACAATTCCGCTCGTTCCTCCATATTCATCAACTACAATTGCCAAATGGTTTTTCTTCTCTTGAAACTCACTCAACAAATCATCTAATTTTTTATTTTCTGGCACAAAGAAGGGCTCTCTCAGCAACTTTTGCCATTTAAAATCAGTTTCATTTAAATGCGCTAATAAATCTTTGGCATATAAAACACCCACAATCGTATCAATAGATTCATGATAAACAGGGTTTCTAGAATAACCCTTTTTAATGATTTTTGCAAGTACATTTTTATACGGTTCTTCATCAGAAAGGGCAAAAATATCGATGCGAGGTTTCATTATTTGTACCGTTTCTGTATTCCCAAAACTGACAATCCCTTCTAATATTTTTTGTTCATCCTTAGTGGTTCCGTCATCAGAAGTTAACTCTAATGCCTGAGATAGTTTTTCTACTGAAAAATGATTTTTTTTCCCTCCAAGTCTTTTTTCTACAACTCCAGTTAAACGAGTTAAAGGCAAACTCAAAGGAGTTAATAATGTATTTAAAATGGTTATCGGTTTTGCAATCAGCTTAGAAAAATGTAGCGAATTTCTTGTGGCATATACTTTGGGTAATACTTCGCCAAAAAGCAAAATTAAGAACGTTACTAAAATAACTTCGATACTGAATTTAACAATAGTGCTTGAAATAGAAATAACCCACCAATCAATACGCATGTCTTTGCCTTCAAAGACAAATTCTCCTAAAGAAGCAAACAACAACACAATTAAAATATTGATAAAGTTATTTGTAATTAAAATGGTTGCTAATAATTTTTTTGGCTTTTGCAAGAGCTTTACAACCACACTTTTTCCTTTTGTTTTTTCTGATTGCTCATCTAACACCGTTTGTGACAGTGAAAAAAAAGCGACTTCTGTTCCGGAGATCAATGCAGAACACATCAATAAAAGAATTAATACGATGCCGTTAATAGTGATCAGCAAATTAAAGCTGGCGGCAAATAAAAGGGTTGTACTCGTGGGATCTGGATCCAAATTTTAAAATTTTAATTGCTAAAATGGTAAATCATCATTTTCTTCAACAGGCATATCTGTATGCACACTCGGTTGTTGCTCTGGTGATGTCGCTGGAGCTGCACTTTCTGGGGCTTTTTTGGTAGATAAGAACGTCATGTCAACAATATGAATTTCTGTGGTATATCTTTTCTGACCGTCTTGTTCCCATTGTCTGGTTTTAATTCTTCCTTCGCAGTATACTTTATCGCCTTTGCTTAAATATTTTTCGCAAATTTCAGCCAGTTTATTCCGAACAACAACATTGTGCCATTCTGTATTGGTGACTTTTTCTCCTGTTTGTTTATTGGTATAACTTTCATTTGTGGCAATTGGAAACCTTCCAATAGAGTTTCCTCCATCAAAATAATGCATTTTTACTGCGTCTCCTAAATGCCCAATGAGCATTACTTTATTTAGTGTTCCTGCCATAATCAATAATCGTTATTCAACAATCAAATGTACTAAAAATATCAATGTGATGGATTGAAGTCTTTTAAAAAATTCGCAATTAAAACAGGAACAGGATACTTATTTACTGCTGACCATGAAATTAACGATTCTTCTAAATCAGCCACTGTTACAATCCAAAATTTTGTGTACAAATGCTGATGCGAAAGCTTGTGAACAATTTCCTTTTCATTAAAGAGCGAAATCTGATATTTTTTTAGCGGCAATTGCTTGAAATTTTCAGAAATAACAAGTGCTGTTTCGTCAATGCTTTTTTCTGATTCCACTACCGGAAACTCATACAGTCCTTGCCAAATTCCTTTTCCTTTACGTTCGTTTAAAACCGTTTTTTGACGGTCTGTAAGGATGACCAAATAATTAAAATACCGCTTCCGAACCTTGATTTTCTTTTCTATTACGGGCAATTCCTTTATCCATTTTTTTTCTAGCGCAACACAGCTGTCATTCAACGGGCACGTAGTGCATAATGGGTTTTGAGGTTTGCAATGCAAGGCTCCAAAATCCATTATTGCCTGATTGTGTGTGCCTGGTTTTTTTACATCAATTAATGTTTGTGCCAGTTCTTTAAACTCTTTGATTCCTTTGGATGAATTTATAGGCGTATCAATTCCAAAATAACGTGCCAAAACTCTATATACATTTCCATCAACAACCGCTTCTGGCAAATGAAAACAAATCGATGAAATTGCAGAAGCTGTATAATCTCCAACTCCTTTTAATTTTTTAATTTCGGTATAGGTATTCGGAAAAACACCTTGCAGTTCATTTGCAATATATTTTGCGGAATGGTGTAAGTTTCGAGCACGAGAATAATACCCCAAACCTTGCCAACGTTTTAATACGGTTGATTCTTTTGCATTTGCAAGGTCAAAAACCGTTGGAAATTCTTTTGTAAACCGCAGATAATAAGACAACCCTTGGTTAACGCGCGTTTGTTGCAACATGATTTCTGACAACCAAATAAAATAGGGGTTTTGTGTTTTTCGCCAAGGCAAATCACGGTCGTTTTGTAAATACCAGTCAATTAATCTATTAGAAAACTTCATTTAAAAAAAATTACTGCAATAGTACATCATATTATTCATATAATTTTAAGCAATTCGCTTTTTGGAATAGATTAATTATCATATATTTGCAGCCGCAATTTATGAAAATAAACATATAAATAATAACATGACAAAAGCAGATATCGTATCGAAAATTTCAGATAAATCTGGAATTGAAAAGGCAGATGTTTTGGCAACAGTTGAAGCATTTATGAGTGAGGTTAAAGATGCATTAGAAAATGGAGACAATGTATACTTAAGAGGTTTTGGTAGTTTTATCATCAAAACTAGAGCAGAAAAAACTGGTAGAAATATTTCTAAAAATACAACTATCAAAATTCCTGCACATAATATCCCAGCTTTTAAACCCGCAAAAACTTTTACTGAAGGAGTAAAAAGCAACGTATTAGTAAAATAACAACAGTATTCATCAAAACCTTTTACCAGGTTTTTAAAACAAACTAAGATTATGCCAAGTGGTAAAAAAAGAAAGAGAGCTAAAATCTCTACACACAAACGTAAAAAAAGAGCGAGAGCAAACAGACATAAGAATAAGTAAGTAATTACCTTACTTTTTCTTAGCTTTGCTTAACAGGCTAAAACGTTCATTGACAAGAAGTTTAAACACTTCATACAGGCAAAAACCCTGTAACATTATTTTAACCATCTACACAATTCTGTGTAGTATAAAACCAAATTCAGAATGAAAACAGAATTAATTATTCGTTCCAGTTCTTCTGATATTGATTTTGCCTTATTAAGAGATGGTAAACTTATTGAATTAAATAAAGAGACAAATGATAATAAATTTTCTGTTGGCGATATTTTCATCGCTAAAATAGGAAAAGTATTGTCTGGCTTAAATGCAGCTTTTGTAAATGTTGGCTATCCTAAAGATGGCTTTTTACATTATCATGATTTAGGTGCACAAGTGCAATCTTTAAATACATTCCTTAAGAAAGTAAGCACAGGTAAATACAAAGAATTCACTTTAAAAAATTTCCGCTTTGAAAACGATATTAACAAAGGCGGCAGCATTAATGATGTTCTAAAAACAGGACAAAATTTATTAGTGCAAATTGTAAAAGAACCTATTTCTACAAAAGGACCTCGTATCAGTTCTGAACTTTCAATAGCTGGTCGATTTTTGGTCTTAGTTCCTTTTTCTAACAGAGTCTCTGTTTCTCAAAAAATAGAAGATCCAAAAGAAAAAGAACGCCTTAAAAGACTTGCTCAAAGCATCAAACCAAAAGGATTTGGCGTGATACTAAGAACAGTTGCTCAAGGTAAAAAAGTAGCAGAATTAGATCGAGATTTACAAAACTCTTTAGAGCGTTGGAAAACAATGTGTAAAAGCATTGCGAATACAAATACCCCAACAAAAATATTGAGCGAACTAAACAGAGCGTCTTCTATTTTAAGAGATGTAATGAATGATTCTTTTACAAACATTATTACCAACGACAAATCTCTATACACAGAGATTAAAGATTATTTACAAGAAATTTATCCTGAAAAGGTAAACATTGTAAAATTGCATGACACAAAAACACCTATTTTTGAGAAGCATGGTATAGAACGCCAAATTAAAACTTCTTTTGGAGAAACAGTTTCCATGAGTAAAGGTGCTTATTTGGTTATTGAACATACCGAAGCATTGCATGTAATAGACGTTAATAGTGGTAATAGATCTAACAGAGCCAATTCTCAAGAAGATACAGCACTGGATGTTAATTTAATTGCGGCAAAAGAAGTTGCCAGACAATTACAATTAAGAGATATGGGAGGAATTATTGTGGTTGATTTTATCGACATGCAAAGTTCAGAAAACAGAAACAAACTCTATCAATATTTGAAAGATGAAATGTCTCTTGACAGAACAAAACACAAAATTTTACCTCCAAGTAAATTCGGTTTGATCCAAATTACTAGGCAAAGGGTTCGCCCTGAGCTAACCATTAAAACAAGAGAGCCCAATCCAAATAAAAATGGAGAAGTTGAAGCTCCTATTGTTTTAATAGATCAAATTGAAAATGAGCTAGAAAGAATAATTTCTAGCAATAAAAACTACAAAGAGATTACCTTAAACGTACATCCTTTTGTAGCATCCTATCTAAAAGAAGGGGTGACATCTGTTCGTTTCAGATGGTTTTTAAAATACAAAAAGTGGATTCATATTTTACCTAGAGATGCTTACCAATACTTACAATATCGATTTTATAAAAAAAGTAAGTAAGGCAATTCGAATATCGAAATAAAAAACCGCCCTGATAGCTATCAGAGCGGTTTTTTTATGGATTATTATTTTAGTGCGTTAAAACCAAAACCCTAAATTAAAATACCAATAATGGTTTTTAGTGTCTGGAGACCATGAGTGCTTTAGCTCAATCGGACCCATAAGGGTATTGACACTATACCCAACTGCATATCCTGATTTGGTGTCGTCAAAGAGCTTTCCTTCCTTAAACACACTCTCCTTAACTCTGGCATAATTTCCTAAAAAACTGACATACTGATTTTCAAAAATTTGATATCTAAAATAAAATGTCGACTTTATAAATGTTTGCTCTGAAAGCGCTCCAATATCATATCCATAAAAAGGAACAAACGTATTGATCAAATTTTGGTTGTACCCTCCTAAGTGAAAATCAAAATATTCAGCCTCAACTTCACCTAAAGTGAAACCCGCCTCTGATAAATATTCTATCGTAAAATTTTTGAAAAATGTTTTTACAAACCCTATTTTTCCCGATATTTGAGAAAACTGAACAAAATCTTTATTATAATCTGATGACCACAAATACCACCTAAAGTTCGCATCAATTTGTACGCCTTTTTGGGGGAAATATTTGTCATCATAGGTGTCTAGTTTCACATAAGAAATTCCGTTTATATAATCACTTTTATCAAAGAAAAAGGGCCCTTCAGAACTTGTAGAAATTGTGTTGGTTTCTGCTACAACTCTTTTGTGCTCAAAGCCTATTCCAACAGCAAATTTTCGGTCAAAAGTTGTTTGAACATGAATTGAGTTTGTAAAATCTGAGTAGTTTAAATCTAACTCATTAATTCCTTCTTCATTAAAAGCAATGCCTGCTCGAAATCTATTGTACCTAGAACTAAATCCATAACTATAATAAAATCCATTGTCAACAAAATAATCCAAATTATACCTTGGCTTATCTCCTATAATCAAATCAACAGACAACACATCGTTTTTAAGTAGTATGTTTTTATGAATGTAATTGATCAAAACTGCAGATTTATAGACCAAATCATAATGCAAGCCCAATCTTAATTCTGCCTTTTCAGTACTTTCTTTCGTTGTTATTATTAACGTTCTCCCAGTTGTGTTCTTCTCGAAGATAAAGTCTACTCGCTGAAAATTGCCTGTTGACGTTAAATAATTCATCTTCTTTGACATTTCTATATAAGAGATTGAGTCACCTATCTGCAACTTAAGGGCGCCTAAAATATAGGCTCTTGTATAGTTTTTCCCTCCTTTAACCTCCACCTTATTTACTAAAAATCTTAAGGGCTCGGTGTGTTTTTTGAAGCGCTTTTTCTTTTGAACCTGCAAGGCTGCAATGCTATCAAAAACTGTTAAAAACGGAAGGCTAGCCTCCTGTCCTTTTGCTACTATTTGGTTTGCCTCATCAAAAGAAACTACCGAATACAGAGAGATGTCAGGACGTATATACACGTCTGTATTTGCAATTTGAAGAGGATTTTTCTGATACATCTGGTAACTTGTAATCTGGCTCAGCACGTCTAAAGCAGATTTTATTTTTTCTTTTTTAAACAACTCCCCTTGTACATCTACACCGATAATAATATCAGCACCTATTTTTTTCATCTCATCTATCGGGAAATTATTTGCAATTCCGCCATCAATTAATAGCTTGCCATCAACTTCTACAGGGGTTAAAATAGTGGGAAAAGAACTACTCGCTCTTAACGCCAAAGGAAAATACCCTTTGGTGAGTTTTACTTGCGCTCCTGTTTCTACATCTGTTGCAATGCAAAAAAACGGAATTGGTAATTTTGAAAAATCACGTATCGTATCTACTGAAGACAATAAATGGGTCAAGTAATTCAATACATTTTGCCCTTTAGAAACCCCTTTTGGAAACCCTATTTTTCCTTTATAAACAGGCAACACAAGGGTGTGTTTTTCTCCGTGCTCTTTGTCAAAAAAAGCTTTAGACCTTCTTGGATTGACATCTTTCAGGATCTTAAAAAAATCGGTTTCTAGCATAATTTTTTCAATCTGACTAGCGCTATAACCCGCAGCATACAAGCCTCCAATAATAGCGCCCATACTTGTGCCTCCAATATAATCTATTTGAATTCCCGCTTTGTCTATTGCTTTTAAAACTCCAATATGCGCAAAGCCTTTTGCACCACCTCCGCTTAAAACAAGTCCAACTTTAGGCTGCTTACTTTGCGCAAATAATGTGACAGATGACAACAATAAAAAGAACAGCAATTTTTTTATCATGGTTTCGAAATATTAAAATAGTCCACTATTTTTTGAGCTCTCGAACTTCCTATTTCAGCTTTCAGCTCTTCAAATGTAGCATTTTTTACTCTTTTTACCGATTTAAACGTTCGCAATAATGTGGTAATTGTTTGTTTTCCAATGGCCGAAATTTGCTCTAACTCAGATTGAATAGCCGTTTTACTTCGTTTGTTTCTATGCAATGTGATTCCGAATCTGTGTGCTTCATTTCTTAAAAATTGTATCACTTTTAAACTTTCAGACTTCTTGTCTAAATACATCGGAATGGAATCTCCCGGATAATAAATTTCTTCAAGTCTTTTTGCAATTCCAATAATGGCAATCTTTCCACGCAAACCCAATAAATCTAAACTTTTTAACGCCGATGATAACTGCCCTTTTCCGCCGTCAACAATAATCAATTGAGGTAAGGGTTCTTTTTCTGCTAACAATCTTTTATACCTCCTAAAAACCACCTCTTCCATAGAGGCAAAGTCATCCGGGCCCACAACTGTTTTAATGTTATAATGCCTGTATTCTTTTTTACTAGGTTTTCCATCTTTAAAAACAACACAAGCGGCAACAGGATGTGTTCCTTGAATGTTTGAATTGTCAAAACATTCAATATGTCTAGGCTCTTCTTGTAAACGCAAGTCTTTTTTTAGTTGCGCCATAATCCGTTTTACATGCCTGTCTGGATCTATAATTTTTAGTTGCTTAAACCGGTCTTGTCGGAAGTACCTTGCATTTCTTTCAGACAACGCTACAATCCGTTTTTTATCCCCTAATTTTGGTACGGTTACTTTTATTTCAGCTCCCAAATCAACAGGAAAAGGCGTGTAAATTTCATTGGATTGCGAATTAAAACGTTGTCGGATTTCTATGATCGAGAGCGTTAATAATTGCTTGTCTGTTTCTTCTAATTTTTTCTTAATCTCAATGGTGTGTGACTGAATGATTGCGCCATTTGCAATTTTAAAAAAATTGACATATCCGAAGCTTTCATCAGACACAATAGAAAAGACATCTACATTGTTTATCGACGGGTTTACCACGGTAGATTTCGCTTGGTAATTCGCCAACAAATCTATTTTTTCTTTGATTTTTTGCGCCTCTTCAAATTCCATATTTGTTGAAAAACGAAGCATTAACGCTTTAAACTCATCTAATGATTCCTTGAAATTTCCTTTGACAATATTTCGAATTACATCAATGTCTATTTGATAATTTTTTAATGTTTGCAAGCCTTCACAAGCACCTTTGCAATTGCCCAAATGGTACTCTAAACAAACTTTATACTTGCCATTTTTGATGTTTGTTTCGCTTAAATCGTACTTGCAAGTTCTAAGAGGATACAGTTCTTTGATCAAGTCCAACAATGCTTTTACCGTTCTTACAGATGTATAAGGCCCAAAATATTCTGAGCCATCTTTTAGCACGTTTCGAGTTAAAAATACTCGAGGGAAGCGTTCTTTTTTGATGCAAATCCAAGGATAGGTTTTATCATCTTTTAGCATGATATTATACCTTGGCTGGTATTTTTTTATCAGATTATTTTCTAACAATAATGCATCGGTTTCGGTCTCTACAACAATGTGTTTTACAGAAACTATTTTTTGTACCAACACTCTTGTTTTTCCTTGTGCGTGAGTTTTTGTGAAATAAGAAGCCACTCTCTTTTTTAAATTCTTCGCTTTTCCAATATACAAAAGCCCCTCTTCTTTATCATAGTATTGATAAACACCTGGAGAATTTGGTAAGGTTTTTAATTGGATTTCTAACGCTGTTGGCATCTTACGAAAATACCATTTTTTTAGATGCGGTGGTTCATTATCAAATTTAAAAAAAAGCAGGGATTAAATAAGGGGTTTCAGAAAAAAAACAATGCCTATCCATTTTCTGAAATAGTCGGTACATTTTCTTCTTTCGGAAAGGCTTGTTTGTTGAAAATAAACAACAGCAGTACACCAATGGTTATAAAAGAATCGGCACCATTAAAAATAGCGTTAAAAAACGTAAAATGATCTCCGCCTACAAAGGGAATCCAATTGGGTAAGATTCCTTCCCACATCGGAAAATACAACATGTCTACCACTTTGCCATAAAAAATTTCTCCATAAGGATTCTCGGAAAACAAGGTAGCTACTTTGTGTGCAGAAGAGTCAAAAATAGCACCATAAAAAACAGAATCTATGATGTTGCCAACGGCGCCAGAAAAAATCAAAGAAATGGCGATAATAACCGATTTTGGAGCATTTCTTTTAATGGTATTATGCAGCCAATAAACGATTCCAGAAATAGCACCTAATCTAAACAGCGTTAAAAATAACTTCCCTGCTTTTCCGCCAAACTCAAAACCCCAAGCCATTCCGTTGTTTTCTGTAAAATGGATGATAAACCAATCCGAAAAAATAGTAAGCTCTTCTCCTATTGTAAAATGCGTTTTTATATAGATCTTACTAATTTGATCTATTAGTAGCGCTACTACAATTGTAAAAATGGCAATGTTTTTTTTTGACATAGAACTAGTGATACGTATGTTGCTAAAAAAAGCCTCCGACCCCTTCCCGATAATTATTGGGAGGAAAAAAAATTATTGTTTTCTTTTTGCTTCGATGCTTAAGGTTGCATGAGGCACTAATTTTAAGCGTTCTTTTTGGATTAATTTTCCTGAAACTCTACAAACTCCGTAGGTTTTATTTTCAATCCGAAGCAATCCGTTTTTTAAATCGCGAATAAACTTTCCCTGACGAATTGCCAACTGTACATTCGCTTCTTTACTCATGGTTTCAGCACCTTCATCAAACGATTTAAAAGACGGAGAAGTGTCATCCGTTCCGTTATTTGCATCATTTTTATAGGAGCTCTCTAGCAAAGCCAAATCTTCTTCAGCACGTGCTATTTTTTTCAATATGATTTCTTTGAACTCTTGTAAATCTACATCAGAATATCTAATTTTCTTTTCTACCATAATTCCTACAGTTTATGTATTTTTATTTTACTTTTAATAGTGTCAAACTCAATGGGCGTACCATCCTCTAATTCGTCAACAAAGACCAATTCTCGGGTCAATGTTTCACTCATTATATATTTTTCATTTTCTAACACAGAAGCTTGTAGGTTCTCATACTTTAAAATGGTCAACTTAATTTTATCTGTTACTTCTAAGCCCGAATCTTTACGTAAATTTTGAACTCTATTAATCAATTCTCTGGCAACTCCTTCTTTCCGTAATTCTTCTGTAATGGTAACATCTAACGCAACTGTTAGTCCATCAGCATTGGCAACCAGCCAACCTTCTATATCTTTTGATGAAATTTCTACGTCTGAGCTTGCCAAATTTATACTTTTTCCAGCAATTTCAATAGAAAGATTTCCTTCTTTTTCGATTTTAATAATTTCTTCTTGAGAGAAATTTTGTATCACACTGGAAACTAGCCTCATATCTTTACCAAACTTTGGTCCTAAGGTTTTAAAATTCGGTTTTATTTGTTTTACCAGAATTCCTGAAGCATCCTCTAACAGCTCAATTTCTTTTACATTTACTTCATGCTTTATCAAATCAGAAACGGCTAATATTGCTGCTTTTTGAGAAGCGTCTAATACCGGAATCATAATTTTTTGCAACGGTTGGCGTACTTTAATTTTTTCTTTTGCTCTTAAAGACAATACCAACGAAGAGATGGTTTGAGCGCTCTCCATTTTACGTTCTAAATCCTTGTCTATACAAGATTCTTTAGCTATTGGAAACGTTGCCAAATGCACACTTTCAAAATTTTCTTTCCCTGTTACTTGTATCAAATCTTTGTACAACCTGTCCATAAAAAATGGTGCTACTGGCGCACTTAATTTTGCAACCGTAAGCATACAAGTATACAAGGTTTGATACGCTGAGATTTTATCTTGTTGATAATCTCCTTTCCAAAAACGTCTTCTGCTCAAACGAACGTACCAGTTGCTTAACAATTCTTGTACAAAATCAGAAATTGCTCTTGTCGCTCTTGTAGGCTCGTACTCGGCATAAAAAACATCTACTTTTTTAATCAATGTATTTAATTCTGACAATACCCACCGATCAATTTCTGGACGTTCTTCTAACGGAATATCTGCTTCTGAATAGGTAAAATTATCAATGTTTGCATACAAAGTAAAAAACGAATAGGTATTGTAAATAGTTCCAAAAAACTTTCTGCGAACTTCTGCAATTCCTTCTAAATCGAATTTTAAATTATCCCACGGATTTGCGTTGCTAATCATGTACCAACGTGTGGCATCAGCTCCATATGTTTTTAAGGTTTCGAAAGGGTCTGTTGCGTTTCCTAAACGCTTCGACATTTTCTGTCCGTTTTTGTCTAATACCAATCCGTTTGATACCACATTTTTATAGGCTACAGAATCAAAAACCATCGTTGCGATAGCATGCAACGTATAAAACCATCCTCTTGTTTGATCTACGCCTTCGGCAATAAAATCAGCCGGATAGGTTTCTTTATTGTCAATCAATTCTTTATTTTCGAACGGATAATGCCATTGTGCATACGGCATTGATCCTGAGTCAAACCACACATCAATCAAATCGCTTTCGCGTTTCATGGGCTGCCCTGAAGCAGAAACCAACACAATCGTATCGACTACATTTTTATGCAAATCAATGGTGTCATAATTTTCTTCAGACATGTTGCCTACTTCAAAATCAGCAAAAATATCTGCTTCCATAACACCGGCATCCACAGCACGTTTCATTTCTGATTTCAACTCTTCTACAGAACCAATCAAAATTTCTTCTTTGCCATCTTCTGTTCTCCAGATTGGCAATGGAATTCCCCAAAAACGAGATCGAGATAAATTCCAATCGTTGGCATTTTTTAACCAGTTTCCAAAACGACCGGTTCCCGTAGATTCCGGTTTCCAATTGATCGTTTTGTTCAATTCATACATCCGTTCTTTTACATCCGTTACCTTGATAAACCAAGAATCTAACGGATAGTATAAAATAGGTTTGTCGGTACGCCAACAGTTTGGATAACTGTGCATATACTTTTCTACCTTAAATGCTTTGTTTTCTATTTTCAATTGAATGGCCAATTCTACATCTACAGATTTCTCTGGTGCTTCGCCATCATCATAATATTCGTTTTTAACATATTTGCCAGCATATTCCCCCATTTCTGGTCTGAATTTTCCTTGTAGATCTACCAAAGGAACTGGATTCCCATCTGCATCTAACACCAACATTGGCGGAATTTCTGGTGTTGCTTGTTTGGCAACCACAGCATCATCTTGTCCAAAAGTTGGCGCTGTATGTACAATTCCTGTTCCGTCTTCTGTGGTCACAAAATCGCCCGAAATAACTCTAAACGCATTTTCTGGATGTTGATATGGCAAAGCAAATTTCAATAACTGCTCGTACCGAGCTCCTACTAAATCAGCTCCTTTGCATTCACTTAAAAGAGCAAACGGAATCTTTTTATCTCCAGCAGTATACGCTGTTAATTCTTCTGTAGTTGCGACTTCAAAAAACTTACCGTTAAATTGTTTTGAAACCAAATTTTTTGCCAGTACAACTTTAATTGGCTCAAAGGTATATTGATTGTATGATTGCACCAATACATAGTCAATCTTTGCTCCAACAGTTAATGCCGTATTACTTGGCAAGGTCCAAGGTGTGGTTGTCCATGCTAAAAAATGAACATCTCCATCAACCTTTAAAAATGCTGGTGCTGTTTCTTTTATTACTTTAAATTGTGCAACTACAGTTGTATCAGTAATATCTTGGTAGGTTCCTGGCTGATTTAATTCGTGTGAGCTCAATCCGGTTCCTGCTTTTGGAGAATACGGCTGAATGGTATATCCTTTATACATCAAATTCTTATTGTAAATTTGTTTTAACAACCACCAAACACTTTCCATGTATTTCGATTTATAGGTAACATATGGATCTTCCATATCTACCCAATAACCTATTTTACGTGTCATGTCATTCCAAATATCGGTATAACGCATCACTGCTTTTTTACAAGCTTCATTGTATGCTTCTACCGTAATTTTAGTACCGATATCTTCTTTGGTGATTCCGAGTTCTTTTTCTACACCTAACTCTACAGGAAGTCCGTGCGTATCCCAACCTGCTTTACGCTTTACCTGAAAGCCTTTCATGGTTTTGTAACGCGGAAAAATATCTTTGATGGCTCTTGCCAGTACGTGATGTACTCCTGGCAATCCGTTTGCAGAAGGCGGCCCTTCATAAAAGACAAAAGATTCCTTTCCCTCTCGAGAGCTAATACTCTTTTCAAAAATAGAATTCTCTTCCCAGTATTCTAAGATTTCTTCTGCTACTTTTGGTAAGTCAAGTCCTTTGTACTCAGTAAATTTCATGCGCTTTGTATCCTTCTGTATATTCAATTTGCGAAATTACATATTTTCTTTGATTTCTAGGGTTTCTCACATAAAAAAACTCCAGTTTTCAACTGGAGTTTTTGATTTTTTTTAGAAAGATAAAAGATTTCCGCTACATCCCTCGATCTTTTTTGATCTTATCATAGGCATTTTGGATGTGTAAAAATTTCTCTTTACCTCCTTTTAGATGCTCTTCTCCTAGACCTTGTAGCTTGTCTGGATGGTATTTCTTAGCCATTTTTCGATACGCTTTTTTTACTTCAGTATCTGTAGTTGTTTTTGGAATCTCCAACATTTTATACGCACTATCTGATGCATCATAAAACATGGCTTTTATCGATTCATAATCATGGTGATTGATGTTTAGATAGCCTGCAATTTTTTTAATTTCCTCTACTTCAGATGCGCTAACAAATTCATCTGCTTTTGCGATACCAAACAAAAAATGCAGCAACTGCAACCTCGATGCATGCGGCATGTGTTGACGTATTTGTCCACAAACTTGATGTGCTGAAATATTTTTTTTGATGATCCCGCTAAACAACTTAAAGGCATGATTTGCACGTTCTTTACCATACATTCCAACAAATTGAGTTCTTACAAAATTCAATTCTCGTTGGTCAACCTTTCCATCTGCTTTTATTACAATAGACGCCAAGACAAGTAAGCTAATTTCAAAATCTCCCGACTGCGTATTGCTTGTTCCTCTTCTTGATTGCGCCATTTGTTGCTCTCTAAGCATGTCTTCTTTAGAAAATCCACCTACAAAACTTCCTACCGCATACCCAATAATACTTCCTATTGGACCTCCCAATGTAAATCCTAATCCTGCACCCAACCATTTGGTAAAACTTCCCATTCTCCTTTTTTTTAAGGCACAAAGATAGGTTTTCTCTTGCAGTGCTGCAAAGGAGTGTTTAGTGTTTAGTAAACAATCAACTCTACTTAAGAGCGTACAGTCTTTTCTTCCTGGCTCCTGGCTTCGTAAACCAACTCTTAAATTCATCTCATAAATTATCAAAAATAGCTGTACCTTTGTCTTCTAAAAAATAGACAAATTATGTATCCAGAAGAATTAGTAAAACCAATGCGAGATGAGTTGATCAACGCTGGTTTTGACGCTTTATATACTGCTGAAGATGTAGATACTGCATTGGCAAAAAAAGGAACTACCTTAGTGATGGTGAATTCTGTTTGTGGTTGTGCAGCAGGAACTGCAAGGCCAGGAGCAATCGCTTCTTTAGGAGCAGATAAAAAACCCACTCATTTAACCACTGTTTTTGCAGGTGTAGAAAAAGAATCTACACAAAAAGCGAGAGAACATATGATTCCTTTTCCTCCTTCATCTCCGGCAATTGCCTTGTTTAAAGACGGAAATTTAGTGCACATGTTAGAGCGCCATCATATTGAAGGTAGGTCTGCACAAATGATTGCGCAAAATTTAGCTGATGCTTACGAAGAGTTCTGTTAACTTCGGCTACGCTCAGTTACCAAAATTGAAGCAAGATTTTTAGAATCAAGAATCAAGACTAAAAACCATTCAAATTTGAGTGGTTTTTTTATTTTTACAACATGAACAAAGCTCAAATACTACAAAACACCATTGCTTTTGTAAAAGAAACCTTGAAAGGTGCTGAAGGTGGACATGATTGGTTTCACATCGAAAGAGTGTTTAACAGTGCCAAACTCATCGCTAAAGAGGAAGAGCCTATTGATGCATTTGTCGTTTCCTTAGGCGCATTGCTACACGATATTGCTGACAGTAAATTTCACAATGGCGATGAAACAATTGGGCCAAAAGTGGCTCGTGAGTTTTTAGAAAAACAACAGGTGTCTGCAACTATTATTGAACACATAGAAAATATCATCAAACATATTTCCTACAAGGGCGGTAATTTTAAACAAGGTTTCCGTTCTAAAGAACTAGATGTCGTTCAAGATGCAGACCGCTTAGATGCTATTGGTGCTGTCGGGATTGCGCGGTGTTTTAATTATGGTGGATTTAAAAACCGTGAATTGTACAACCCAGAGATTCTACCCAACCTACACATGACAAAAGAAGAATACAAACATACTTCTTCGCCAACCATCAATCATTTTTACGAAAAGTTATTCCTCTTAAAAGACATGATGAACACCAAAACCGGAAATCGAATCGCTGCTGATAGACACGCGTATATGGAGCAGTTTTTAGAACAGTTTTATGCGGAGTGGAATGGAGAAAAATAGTTTTCAGTTGCCAGTTTACAGCAACAAATCGAATCCAAAAAAATTATTTTCCTGAGAAATTCGCTTTTCTTTTCTCTAAAAAAGCCGTGGTACCTTCTTTAAAATCTTCGGTACCGAAACAATTTCCGAATTCGTCAATCTCTACAGAATAACCATCTACTCCATCTTTAAAATTTGCATTTACAGCGCTGATCGCCGCAGCAATTGCTTGAGATGAATTTCTAGAAATTTTACTCGCTATTTTAAGTGCCAATGGCATTAACTCTTCTTGAGTTGTTACATGATTTACCAATCCGCAATTTTTTGCGTCTTCGGCAGAAATCATTCCTGCGGTCATCACCAATTCCATCGCTCTTCCTTTTCCAATTAATTGTGGCAAGCGTTGCGTTCCTCCATACCCAGGAATAACACCTAAAGAAACTTCTGGCAAGCCCATTTTCGCATTGTCTGAAGCAATTCTAAAATGACAGGCCATTGCCAATTCCAATCCGCCGCCCAATGCAAAACCATTAACGGCAGCAATTACAGGCGTGCTTAAATTTTCTACAAAATCAAACAATAGCGCTTGCCCTTGTGCTGCTAAATGCGCTCCTTCATCTACTGAAAAATGAGCAAATTCAGAAATGTCTGCGCCCGCAACAAAAGCCTTTTCTCCACTTCCTGTAAGGATCATTACTTTTACCGTAGCATCTGCTTCTAACATTTCAAAGGCGTCGTGCAATTCTTCTATGGTTGCTTTGTTTAAGGCATTTAATTTTTTTGGTCGATTAATGGTGATCGTTGCCAATCCATTTTCTATTGAAGTCAATACGTTTTCGAAGGTCATCTGTTTATGTTTTTGGTAGAATTACTGTAAAAACGGTCCCCTTTCCTTCTTCCGAAGTAAAAGAAATGGTTCCGTCATAGGTTTCTATTATTTGTTTTATCATTGGTAGTCCTAAACCCATTCCACTTGTTTTTGTCGTAAATTTAGGTTCAAAAATCAATGCTGTTAGGTCTTCTTCTATTCCTTTTCCATTGTCAGTAACCGTAATTTTAATGGCTGTTTTTTCTGAAGAAACCCGTACTTTTATCTTTGGGTTTTCTTCCTCTTCTGTTGCTTGAATTGCGTTGGTTACCAGATTGGTGATGATCCGAATCAACTGTGTTTTGTCTAGATTTACAGACAGCGTCTTCTCTGCACTTGTATAACTGATATAGGCTTCATTAAAAATATCTAGGGCAGATTTAACAACAGCCACCGCGTCAATTTCTTCTTTTTTCCGAATGGGCATTTTAGCAAAATCCGAAAAAGCAGAGGCAATAGAATTCATCACATCTATTTGCTGAATTAATGTCTGACTATATTCCTTTACCTTTTCTTTAATCGTTGGATCTTCTGGATTGAATTTTCGTTCAAAACTTTGCACTGTCAATCGCATCGGCGTTAACGGGTTTTTAATTTCGTGTGCTACCTGTTTTGCCATTTCTCTCCATGCTTGTTCACGCTCGCTTTTTGCCAATTTTACAGCACTTTCTTGCAGCTCATCAATCATGCTATTATAAGCAGTAACAAGGGTGTTTATTTCTGAACTTACTTTGCCCAATGCTATTTTTTCATTGCGCTTATGCAATCGAGTGGTGTGAATTTTATCAGAAATAGTCTTGATAGATCGTGTGATATAACTTGATAAAAAATATGCCAACGCAATGGCAACCAAAAACATCAATAAATATACATATGCCAGTCTGTACATAAATTCTTTCAGCTCTCTCTTTTGCTCTGAATTGTCTTGAAAAAATTTAAGTTGTAAGACCCCTATTCTTTTCAACTTTAAATCTGTTATATAGGTATATGAGGCTTCATTACTCCCGTTTTTCACCTCAGCATTTTTAAAAATTCGATGCGGATTCCTTGCTTCCAACTCTTTTAAAATTGTCGTAGATATGTGGTTCCTTATCGTATCATTAAACGGTTTTATAATAGATGTTTTAAGTAAATTCCCCTCCAAATCAAAAATTGAAATATCAAGTTTATGGACTTTAGAAATATCAAAAATTTGTTGTTGAAATAGTGTAGGAAGGTTTTCTGTTGTAATTGCTACTGAATGATTTCTCTTTAATAATTGCGATATCCTAATTTTTGTAGCCTCTTCTTTACGTCCAAATCGTTCTATATTGTATTCTTTGGTTTCTTCGTCATATTGGTAAATAGTTACCGCAACAATCAAAATAGAAGCCATCAATACCAATACAATCATGGCAAGAAAGATGCGAATTCGTAATGATATGTTTTTAAAGTTTATCAATAGTTTATTTTGAAAGGACAAGGTAGTTAAAATATACTTTCATAACACCTCTTTTGAGCAACACCTTTTTGGATTCCCGCTCCTGTCTGCCGATAGGCAGGTTCTCGGGAATGACAAGTATTGCTTTAACATTTACTACTTAGTGATTGTTTAACAATCACTAACCTACAATGTTCACAATCTTACCAGGAACCACAATCACCTTTTTAGGTGTTTTTCCATCTAATTGTGCAATTGTTTTTTCATGTGCCATCACAACCTTCTCAATTTCTTCTTTTGATAAATCTAGCGGCAACTCTAAGGTAAAACGCATTTTTCCGTTAAAAGAAATTGGGTAATTCTTTGAGCTTTCTACCAAATATTTGGCTTCAAATATTGGAAATTTCGCTGTAGCAATCGATTCTTTATTGCCTAACAAACTCCATAATTCTTCAGCAATATGTGGTGCATAAGGCGATACTAAAATTGCCAACGGTTCTAAAATAGCACGTTTGTTACACGTGATCGCTGTCAACTCATTGACTGCAATCATAAAGGTAGAAACCGAGGTGTTGAACGAAAAATTCTCGATATCTTCTTCTACTTTTTTAATGGTTTTATGCACGATTTTTAATTCCTCTTTTGTTGGTTTGTCTTCAGAAACTTCAAAGACTTCTCCATTAAAATACAACTTCCAAAGCTTCTTTAAAAAACTAGAAACGCCAGAAATTCCAGAAGTTTTCCAAGGTTTTGCTTGTTCTAACGGCCCTAAAAACATTTCAAACAAACGCAGTGAATCGGCACCATATTCTTCGCAAATAGCATCTGGATTCACTACATTGTATTTAGACTTGGACATTTTTTCTACTTCACGACCTACCTTATATACTCCGCCTTCTAACATGAATTCAGCGTCTTTATAATCTGCATTTAATGGGTGATTTTTAAATGCTTCAACATCTAATTCATCGGAGGCGTTTACCAAAGAAACATCTACATGTATTGGTTGTACTTTACCCTCTTCAATAAGTCCTTTAGATAAAAAATTCTGTGTTCCTTCTTCTCTATACGCAAAAGCACTCGTTCCCAAAATCATTCCTTGGTTGATGAGTTTTTTCGCAAACTCATCCACAGGTAATAACCCTTTATCAAACAAGAATTTTTGCCAAAAACGAGCATACAATAAATGCCCGGTAGCATGTTCAGATCCACCAATGTATAAATCTACTTCTTTCCAATAATCAACAGCTTCTTTACTGACAAATTCGCCTTCGTTATTCGAATCCATATATCGGTTAAAATACCAAGAACTTCCTGCCCATCCTGGCATGGTGTTTAATTCTAGTGGATATACCGTTTTGTTTTTTAACTTTTCGTTCGACACTACTTTTTTCCCACGTGAATCCCAAGCCCATTCAGTAGCATTTCCCAGCGGTGGTTTCCCATCTTCGGTTGGTAAATAATTGGCTACTTCTGGCAATACAATTGGCAAGTGTTTTGCGTCAATCATTTGAGGCATTCCATCTTTGTAATACACCGGAAAAGGCTCTCCCCAATACCGTTGTCTACTAAATACTGCATCTCGCAAACGATAATTTATTTTCCCAAAACCAATGCCTCTTTTTTCCAGTTCGTAAATGGCCAGTTTTAATGCTTTCTTATAATTCAGCCCACTTAAAAAGTCGGAATTTGCAATTTTAGTTCCGTCTTTTCCTTCGTGTGCTTGTTCAGAAATATCGACACCTTCAAAAATATTCGGAATGTCAATGTCAAAGTGTTTTGCAAAATCATAATCACGTTGATCTCCACAGGGAACTGACATTACTGCTCCTGTTCCGTAGCTAGCCAAGACATAATCTCCAATCCAAATAGGCACTTCTTTTCCCGTAAACGGATGCAATGCATAAGCGCCAGTAAATACACCCGAAATGGTTTTTACATCTGCCATTCTATCACGCTCCGAACGTTTAGCCGTTTTTTTGATATAGCCCTCAACTTCTTTTCTTTGTGCGTCAGTCACAATTTTTGATACGAGTTCATGCTCTGGAGCCAAGGTCATAAACGACACTCCAAAAATAGTATCTGGGCGTGTGGTAAAAACCGGAATTTCAAATTCATTTTCTACCGCTGTAACAACTGTTTTTGTGGTTACTTTTTCTACAGGTTTTGAAAATTGTATGGTGTTATTAATTTTAGAAACAACTCCTAGCACATTTTCTATTACCTCGTCATTTGTAAAACGAACAACGCTTAAACCTTCTTTTTCAAAATAAGAAGTCCTTGCTGCTTCGTCTTCTTTTCCAGAAAACTCTACAATGATATTTTTTGCCAAGCACACATAATCAACCAAAAATGTACCTATGGTATACTTCTTTCTGAATTTTGCTGCTCCTTTTTTATTTTTTAATTTGTCCCAAAGAAGACCTTCTGCTTTTGATAAGTTCAAACGCAATTCCTTCAACGTTTCCAATTCTTTAAAAGACAGCTTCGCTATACTTTTAACTTTTAACTTTTCACTTTTCACTTTAAATGAAACCATCGCTCCTTGACTTCTCCCAATCCAGTTGGTTTGAGAATCTTTTAAAGGTTGTGGCCAATCAATTGTTTCTAGTCCGTCTAACAATCGTTGTGCATAGGCAGAAATTCGCATTGACCATTGGGTCATTTTTTTACGAACTACTGGATGACCTCCACGTTCTGAAACACCGTTTATAATCTCATCATTTGCCAATACAGTTCCTAAAGCCGGACACCAATTTACTTCGGTATCTGACAAATAGGTCAAACGGTATTGCAACAATATTTCTTCTTGTTTTGTTTTTGAAAAACCCTTCCATTCATCCGCAGAAAAAATATTGATATCCTCATCAGCAACTGCATGTATTGCTGCATTTCCAGATTTTTTAAATACCGAAATCAATGTTGTAATTGCTTCCGCTTTGTCAGTGTCTTTATTGTACCAAGATTCGAATAGCTGTATAAAAATCCACTGTGTCCATTTGTAATATTCAGGATTTGAAGTACGCACTTCTCGAGACCAATCAAACGAAAAACCAATACGATCTAATTGTCTTCTATAGGTATTGATGTTTTCTTCGGTCGTTGTTGCTGGGTGCTGCCCTGTTTGAATTGCATATTGTTCTGCTGGCAAACCAAAAGAATCATAGCCCTGCGGATGCAACACATTAAAGCCTTTATGACGTTTGTAACGTGCATAAATATCTGACGCAATATATCCTAAGGGATGCCCAACATGCAAACCCGCTCCTGATGGATACGGAAACATGTCTAATACATAATATTTTGGTTTATCGGAGGTATTACTCGCCTTAAAAGTTTGGTGTTCTTCCCAATACTTTTGCCATTTTTCTTCTATTGCTATATGATTGTACTGCATGCGGATAGTTCAGTTTTAGAAGTGGCAAAGTTACAGTTAATCTGCAAAAGAATAAAGTAAAATCATCGTTGCTTATTTGCGCAACGTTTCAGCATTTAAATTCCATAAAACACGCCTGTTGATTGTATTTCTTTTTTTTAAATTCCTTCCTTAAAAAAAAGACCGTTATTTGTAGTCTCAAACAGCTCTCTATTTTGAAAAACCCCTTTTTAAAAGCGCACTTTGCACTCTTTGGAGCCAACCTAATTTACGGTATAAATTACCTGATTGCTAAAGATGTGATGCCAACTAAAATTGGGCCTTCTGCATTTGTTTTTTTACGGATCCTAGGAGCAGGAATTCTCTTTTGGCTGCTAAAATACTTTATAAAAGAAACCATCGAGAAAAAAGATTTCCCAAGGTTAATTGTCTGTGGATTACTGGGTGTGGCCGCAAACCAATTGTTGTTTTTTCATGGATTAAGTCTAACATCTCCCATTGATGCTTCTATCATCATTACTTTTATCCCTGTTTTTACGGTGGTGTTTAGCGCTTTTATATTGAAAGAGAAAATCACTACAAATAAATTACTTGGTATTACAATTGGCGGTATTGGTGCTGTACTACTAATTGCCTACGGAAATCAGTCTGAAGGAACAAGCTCTTTACTTGGAAACCTCTTTGTGTTTATCAATGCGGCTTCTTATGGGTTGTATCTGGTCTTAGCAAAACCTTTGATGAAAAAATACAATGCTCTTACAGTGATTAGCTGGGTGTTTTTATTTGGATTTCTCTTTATGTTTCCCGTTGGAATTAACGATGTGATGACCACTGATTTTTCAGCATTTACAACACAAACTTATGGAGCCGTTGCTTTTGTAATTATAGGAACCACCTTTTTTGCTTACCTCTTTAATATCTATGCGTTGAATTATGTTTCGCCTTCCGTAACAGGAAGTTATACCTATTTGCAACCGGCAGTTAGTTTTATCATGGTAAGCATATATGCCTATGTATGGGGTTTTACAGAATATGCGCAAGATATCAATCCTATAAAAATTAGTAGTTGTTTTTTGGTCGTTACAGGCGTGTATCTTATCAGTAAACGTCAAAAAGAAAAAGTCCTTTAATTTTTAGACCTAAAAAAACAGCAAACTAAGTTTGCTGTTTTTTTTATTATTTTGATTGGTTTTTTTATTTTATTGAAACACTAACAAGCGTAGTTCCCCAAGCCATGTGTAAATTCATGTCTTTATCAAAAGCCATAGAAAATGCCTCTATAGGTTCTTTAGTGATTGATACCTTTCCTGATACTCTTACAATATCTTCACTTTCTTTATAAAAATAAGAACCCCAAACATTGCTGGCAGAACTTAAAATTACAGTCCATTCTTTATCTCCAGGAATTGTAAATAATGTGTACGTTCCTGCTTTTACAGCTTTTCCTCCAAAAGTTACGTCTTTGTAAAAAGTGATTGCCGTGGCTTCATTTGCTCCTGTTCTCCAAACTTTTTCTGCTGGTGCCAAACTTGCAACGGTTCTTCCTTTTAACTGTGGACGGCTGTATACAACTTTAACAATTTTGTTTGATTCCTTATAGCTCGTAGGAAAAGAAGCTGCATCCATTGGGCTTTTGTCTAATTTCGAAAATTTTTGTGCTGACACATTCGTTGAGAATAAGACTGCTACTGCAAAAATTGCAAGGACTAAACTGTTTTTTTTCATGATGTGGATTTTAAAAGTTAATTTGTTTGAACTTCGTCTTCAAAAATACAGTTCCTTACAAAGCAAGACTATTAATATTATGTTAAAGATGAGCAGGTTTTGTTTTAAAAGGGCTCATATTCATTAGCCTCTTAACTCATCCATGTCTGCAATAATCTCGTCTAACTTTCGTAGCACCCTACCGTATACTATTTTTAAATCTAATTTGTATAGTGCTCCGCCAAAATAGGCTAAAACGCCTGTTATCAATACGATTCCAAGCACCCAAAACACAGGAATACCCTTTAGAAAATAAATTTGATGACTTCCTAAGATCTCATTAAACGCCTCTTGGAAATTGCTTGAAAACCAAAATCCAGCAATCATCGCGAGAAAAGTATAGGGATAAATAAATCGAGACATTTTTACATTCGTTAAAATTTGTGCTTTCATCCAGTTGTCAAAAGCTTTCAAATATTGATAGCTACTTACATTTTTATCAATCTCTTTTATTCCTTTCAACAATTTTCTATTGACAATAACAATGGTATTGAATAATATAAACATCAATACGCCCAACACAGGAATTTGAACAAAAAAAGAAGCCACCAAAACAACAAACGAAAACACAACAAGTGCTTTTAAATTGATGCTGAACATTCTTGTAAATTTATCGATGATGTGTATCGATTTTTGAGTGTACAAATTATTTAGTTTTGGAGCCACCAATGCATCGGACTCCAAAAACCCCTCTTTCCAAATTGTTTCAATTGATTTTTCCATCTAATAATTTTTTTAAGCGTTCTTTAATTCTTGTAATTCGCACCGCGATATTGTTAGGACTTGTCCCAATAATATCTGCTATTATTTCGTACGGCTTTTCTTCTAAGTACAGCAAAATTATCGCTCTATCTATTTCAGATAATTGCCTAATGGCATCGTATAATAGATTCAGGGATTCATCTGCAAATGAATGATTTTCATCGGTTACTTCACTTGGCAAATACTTAGAATCTGTGTTTTGACGGTTGTTTTTCTTTTTCTTAATCAACGTCAAACAAATGTTCAAAGACAATCGATAGATCCATGTAGACCATTTAGATTCTCCTCTAAATTGTTCTCTACTTCTCCAAATTTGCAAACATACTTCCTGATAATAATCTTCAAAATCTTCTTGCGTATCTGTGTACGCTCGACAAATTTTAATGATCATTCCGGCATGTGGCAAAATAGAAGTTGTATAAAAATCGCTGCTCAATTGTATATTTTCTTGGTTAGTGGCTCAGATTAAAAAACATTACACATTCTTAAAAAAAAAGAAAACTTGCTAACGCAAAGGAGTGCTTAAAATAGTATAAAATGTTTGTAGCCCGTAAGTAATGTTCTTGATTTTTAAATTTTCATTCGGGCTGTGTTGATTGTTATCTGGGTTTACCATTGGAATGATAATGGCAGGAATGTTCAACTCATTAATAAATGGAGATATAGGCACTGTTCCTCCCATGATTCTTATTTTTACGATAGAAGCATTACTATAAGAAGCCATTATATCTTCTAACCAAATTGCAAAAGGCAAATTCATATCGGTTCTAAACGGGTTTGTAATTGAGCCACTATCAAATCTCAAAATTTTATCATAGTGCATTCTTTCTGCTAGTGTAGGAACTTTATCTGTAATATAAAACCCTTGTTTTTTAATATGCTGCTTGATCAGGTTTTTTAAACGGTTGCCATCACTTTCTGGAACCAACCGAATATCAATAGCGGCTGTTGCAGTTGCTGGGACAATGGTTCTTGCTTTTTTGCCAACCCATCCAGAAGACAATCCTCTGATATTTAGAGATGGATACTGCAATGCTTCTTGATAAAAACTCCCGACCTTTTCTGGTGTTTTTATCGCCAAGTTTTCTAAAATTTGAGCCCTATTATCGGGCACATTCTTTAAAATTTTCTTGATTTTTCTATCAATGGCAATTCCGTCATAATAGCCATCAATAACAACCTTTCCGTTGTCATCTTTAAAGGTTGACAATACTTTTGAAAGGATAAATCCTGGATTTGGGGCATAGTTTCCGTAGTGACCACTATGCTGGGGCTTCAACGGGCCATATGTTGTTAAAGTGATGGTGGTAATCCCTCTACAGCCAAAAACCAAGGTTGGGTTTCCAGATACATGTAAAGGTCCATCATTGATAATTAAATAATCTGCTAACAACAGTTCTCTATATTTTTTTACGGCTTTTGGTAACGGTTTGCTACTTTTTTCTTCTTCAGTATCTAAAATAATCTTCACATTAAACGGTATCGTTTTATTGTTTTCTTTAAGAAGATCAATGGCATTTAAAAACATCACTATCGGTCCTTTGTCATCCGACGCTGATCTTCCAAAAATTCGCCAGTTTTCATCTATATTAGAGTCTAACAAAGACCAGTCTAACGTTTTCCAGCCATTTGTATCTTTCGCTTTTAAAACACTTTTGTAAGGGTTTTCTTGATTCCATTTAGAAGGATCTACTGCTTGTCCGTCTACATGCATATAAAACAAAATGGTCTTCGCATGTTCTACCTTGGGTAATTCAGCAAAAAAAAGGGGTTGTCCTTCTGTTTGTAAGATGGTTGTTTTAAAGCCTCTTGCTTTAAATTTTTGATCCAACCATTCAATGTTTTTCAGAATATCTTCACCATTAATCGCATCATTGGGAATGGAAATAAAATCTCGCAATTCTTCAATTGTGGCTGGAAGTTTTTTTTCGAAATTTTGAGAAAACATTAATGCATTGCAAAACGCAAAAATAAGAAAGGCTACTTTTTTCATGTTAAACTTGATTTTATTCAATCCAAATTTAACTTATTTTAGTGAACTAAGAACAACCGCAGTCTGTATCACAGCCTTTTTTGTTTTTCTTCGATTTAAAAAAGAATTTTTTAATCAGAAAACCCAAGGCAAAAACGAGTAATATATAGGCGGCTATTTCTTGCATTAGCTAAAAATTGTAAAGGTTACAAATGCGGCAACATAGGCTAAAATTCCCATTCCAAAAAGCTGTGCCAAAGGCCATTTCCAACTCTTGGTTTCTCGCTTAACAACGGCGAGTGTTCCTACACATTGCATGGCAAAAGCATAAAAAATAAGCAACGACATCCCAACGGGTAGCGTAAATGTTTTCTTCCCTGTTTCTAGATTTACTTCTACACGCATTTTTTCTTTTATGGTACTCGTATTGTCCGAACCGCTTTCTACACTATAAATCGTTGCCAGTGTTCCTATAAATACTTCTCTTGCTGCAAAGGAACTAATCAAGGCGATTCCAATTTTCCAATCATAACCCAGTGGTTTTATTGCAGGTTCGATGGCTTTCCCCATAATTCCGATATAGGAATTTTCTAATTTTAAACCCGCTATTTTTTGCTGAAGTTCTTCTGCTGATAAATTGGCATTCGCCACATTTTCTATGGTGTTTTTTTCTACATTTTTATACGACTCCGGTCCGTTGGATGCTAAAAACCAAAGGACAATAGAAATTGCTAAAATTATTTTTCCTGCTCCAAAAACAAATGCTTTTGTTTTTTCTATCACATTGAACACAACATTTTTAAAAGAGGGAATCTTATAATTTGGCATTTCTGCTACAAAAAATGAGGTGCTTTTTACCTTGATTATTTTATGCAATAAAAATGCCGAGACAATTGCTGTTGCAAACCCCAATGCGTACAAACACAACAAGGTAAATCCTTGTAAGCTAAAATAGCCCAACAGTTTTTTATCTGGAATTACCAAGGAGATCAAAATTGCATATACAGGCAATCTTGCAGAACAGGTTGTAAATGGTATTACTAAAATGGTAATCAGCCGTTCTTTCCATCCCGAAATTGTTCGCGTTGCCATCACGGCAGGAATTGCACAAGCAGTTCCTGAAATTAGAGGAATGACGCTTTTTCCGCTCATTCCATAACGACGCATAATTTTATCCATTAAAAAAACCACACGACTCATATAGCCTGTTTCTTCTAAAATGGCAACAAATAAAAATAAAATCGCAATTTGTGGAATAAAAATAACTACGCCACCAATTCCTGGAATAATTCCATCTGCAATCAAATTGGTCAAAACTCCTGGTGCTAATTCACCTTTAATCAAGGTACTCAAATTTGCAAATGCACTATCAATAAAGTCCATTGGAGCGGAAGCCCAATCAAAAATGGATTGAAAAATCAACAATAGAATTCCAAAAAAGATTACATACCCAAATATTTTATGTGTAAAAACACGGTCTAATTTAGCGCGCAAATCTTTGGCTTTAGATCGATCTACCGAATAGGTTCTCTTTAATATCTCGTTGATTTGCTGATATCTATGTATAGTTTCTTTGTGCTGGTATCTTTTTAATTTTGAAACGTCTTGCCTAAATTCTAACAACTTCTTTTTTTCGGTTTCAGAAAGGCTGTCTGGTATGTTATTCTGGGTAACCATTAACCACAATTCATACAAGGTGTGGTTTGTGCTTACTGCTTTTAATTTTTCAAAATACGCTTTATCAATTTTATGGTTGATGGAACACAAGGGGTGTGCTTTTGAAATTTCTGCGCAATTTACAATGGCCGTTTTTATCTTGTCAATGCCCCCGTTCTTTCTAGCACTAATCAGTATCGTTTCTGTTTTTAGTTCTTTTTGTAAGGTTTCAACATCGATAGAAATCCCTTTTCTATCTAATTGATCTGCCATGTTGATGGCTAAAATAATGGGGATCTCTAAATCTTTTACTTGAGAAAAAAGAAATAAATTTCGTTTTAGATTTTCGATATCTGCAACCACAACGATTACATCTGGATAGTTTTCGTCTTCTGTTGTTAGCAACGATTTTAAAACAATGCTCTCGTCTACAGAAGTTGGATTTATACTGTACGTTCCTGGTAAGTCTGTAATAATTGCCGTTTGATTATTGAGCAATTTACAGGTTCCTTGTTTTTTATCTACCGTAACCCCTGGGTAATTACCCACCTTTTGATTCAACCCTGTTAACTGATTAAATAACGATGTTTTTCCTGTATTGGGATTCCCAATTAAAGCTACCTGAATAGGCTTGGATCTTTCCATGTAGCAATTAGTTTTTGATAATTTTTATTTGTGCTGCCATTTCTTTTCGGATGGCTAAATGACTTCCGTTTACACAAATATATAAGGGGTCTTTTAACGGTGCTATTTGCAACAACTCTACTTCTGTGCCTGGAAGGCATCCCATTTCCAATAACTTCAATGGAATAACATCCAATGACTCTTCAGAAATGATTCCAGTTTCTCCGATACGTAGTGTTGCTATGGTATCCAAACAGCTATAAATTTAAGATGCAAAGATACGCATTTAGAATCATTCTAAACAAGTTATTTTCTTTTATATTCTTCTTTTAACACCACAATGTCTGCAATGATTTTTTGCATGTCTTCTTTATCAGTACCATCATAATATCCACGAATTCTACGTTCTTTATCAACCAATACAAATTGCTCTGTATGGATAAAGTCGTTTTCATCTCCATTTCCTTCGTCCAATACTGCAAAGTAACTTTTACGAGTCAATTCATAAATATGCTTTTTAGCACCCGTGGTAACATGCCATTTTCCGTCTATAATCCCTTTGGCTTCTGCATAGGCTTTTAACACCGAAACACTATCCATAACAGGAGTTACAGAATGTGATAAAAACATAATGTCAACATCATTTTTATAATACGATTGCAATTCACTCATGTTATAAGCCATGGCAATACAAATGGTTTTACAGCGCGTAAAAAAAAAATCAGCAATGTAAATTTTGCCGTTGTACGTTGTATTGGTAATGGTATCTCCATTTTGATTGATCAAACTAAAATCGGCAATGGTATGGTTATTTTGAATGTGCTTTACCGAAGCATCTACCAATCTTGGGTTTACATCAGATGGGCTGTACACTTTCAGGCGTTTATCAACAGATAACAACTGATAAAAAACCGTCAACGTAATGGCAGAAAAAACCACAAAGAAAATAAGAAATGGAAGTGATTTTTTGAAACGATTGCTATTCATAAGAAAGGTATATAGACCACAAAATTACCACATAAATACCTTAAGGACACCTCTAAAACTCATTTCTTTCAAAAAATCAAAATAATGAATGAGATGCAAGGCTGCTTGTAGTAGTAAAGCTTAGATCCCGCTGAAAAAGCGGGATTAGCTCAACTTGCAATTTTGAATCCATTGCTACGCAACTTTTCAAAATTGAGTTTCGCTAATAAATCTTTGTTAAAAAAATGATTTGCACAAGATTCTTATTTTAGAACTCTTATTAAAAACGTACATTTGTCCGATTTTAAAAATGAACATACGGAATGGAAATATTGATAAAAGCTTCACAATTTATATTGAGTCTTTCGCTACTAATTGTATTGCACGAGCTGGGGCATTTTATACCTGCAAAACTATTTAAAACAAGAGTCGAGAAATTTTACTTATTTTTTGATTATAAATTTTCAATCTTCAAAAAGAAAATAGGTGGAACTGTATATGGTATTGGATGGATTCCTTTAGGTGGCTATGTAAAAATAGCAGGAATGATTGACGAAAGTATGGATACCGAACATTTAGAAGAGGAACCTCAACCTTGGGAGTTTCGTTCAAAACCAGCATGGCAACGTTTAATTATTATGTTGGGTGGAGTCTTTGTGAATTTTGTACTCGGAATCTTTATCTATATCATGTTGATGTATTCCTACGGTGAAAACTTTTTGCCAAATGACACTGTGAGAGGTGGAGTTTGGGTTCGTGATTCTCTAGGTGTTGATTTAGGGCTACAAACAGGAGATAAAATTTTAACCATTGATGGAAACAGCATTCGTAAATTTTACAATTTACCTATCGAATTCATCAACGGAAACTCATACACTATTGAAAGAAATGGTGAAGTGCTTACAAAGGAAATTCCGATTGATTTTATTTCTAAACTGATTGAAAGAGGTAAAAATGAAGGTTCTTTTATTACACATAGACATCCTTTTATAATTGGTAAAGTCTCTAAAGGTTCGCCAAATATAACAAGTGGTTTAAAAGCAAAAGACATGGTAACGGCAATAGGCGGAACTGCCATTTCTTATTTTGATGAAGCAGAAGACCTCTTAAATCAATTAAAAGGACAAGGCACTACACTTACCGTAAAAAGAGGCGATGAATTGAAAAAAATTGCTATTCAAGTAACCGAAAATGGGAAATTAGGTGTACAGATTGCATCACTTCCTATGGTCGATTTAGAAAAGCTAGGCTATCTAAAAGTAGAAACGATTTCTTATTCGTTTCTAGAAGCGATTCCTGCAGGCGCAAATAAAGCCTATCAAACACTTGCTGGATACATCAAACAATTAAAGAAAATTTTTAACCCAAGTACCGGAGCTTATAAAGGGTTGGGTGGATTTATTTCTATTGGTAGTATTTTCCCTTCAGAATGGAGCGCACAAGCTTTTTGGAACATTACCGCATTCTTGTCTATCATGCTAGGATTCATGAATTTATTACCGATTCCAGCGTTAGATGGTGGACATGTAGTCTTTACTTTATGGGAAATGATTACGGGTAAAAAACCTGGAGATAAATTTTTAGAATATGCACAAGTAACTGGTTTTATCTTATTGATAACGCTCTTGCTCTTTGCAAATGGAAACGACATTTATAGGTGGCTGTTTTAAATAAATGATTTATCATTCCTGCGTAGCCTGTCTCAACTTGATTGGGTAGCAGGAATCTAAACGAGTTATTTCTTATGGATTCCTGCCTACGCAGGAATCTCAAGCAACAAATAAACATCCATAAATCTTATCAATGAAGTAATTCTGACAAGCCAGAACTGTATTAAAAAAGTATTTTCTACATTTTTAAAAGCCTAAAAAATCCTCTTATACTTTTAACGTTTTTCCTTTTTGTTTTGCTTGTTCATTACGGTCAATCGTATGGTCTGGGCGAGTCCATTTTGGCTTTTCTCCCAACGATTCAAACTGAGAATTTGTTGCTTCTACCGTTTGTGGCTGTACCTTTTTTGTAAATGGCTTTTGAGGTTTCATGCCCAATAGCTCAAACATTTTCATGTCTTCATTCACATCGGGATTTGGAGTCGTCAATAATTTGTCTCCTGCAAAAATAGAATTGGCTCCTGCAAAGAAACACATCGCTTGTCCTTCTCTACTCATTTGTGTTCTTCCTGCCGATAAACGTACTTGAGTTTCTGGCAATACAATTCTTGTCGTAGCCACCATTCGAATCATATCCCAAATTTCTACGGGCTTTTCACCTTCTAATGGAGTTCCTTCTACCGCAACCAATGCATTGATTGGTGTAGATTCTGGCTGAGGGTTTAAGGTTGACAACGCAACTAACATTCCGGCTCTATCTACAACATCTTCTCCCATACCAATAATTCCACCTGAACAAACCGTTACATTTGTTTTACGAACATTGCTTATGGTGTCTAAACGGTCTTGATAACCTCTTGTAGAAATCACTTCTTTGTAATATTCTTCTGATGAATCTAAATTATGATTGTACGCATACAATCCTGCTTCTGCCAAACGTTGTGCTTGGTTTTCTGTAATCATTCCCAGCGTACAACAAACTTCCATATCTAGTTTGTTAATGGTACGAACCATATCCAATACTTGATCAAACTCAGGTCCGTCTTTTACATTTCTCCAAGCGGCTCCCATACAAACTCTAGAGCTTCCGCTTTCTTTTGCGCGCAATGCTTGTGCCTTTACTTGAGAAACAGACATTAAATCATTGCCTTCTACACCTGTATGATACCGTGCTGCTTGTGGACAATAGCCACAATCTTCAGAACATCCTCCTGTTTTTATAGATAATAAGGTAGACACCTGTACTACATTCGGATCGTGTTGTTGTCTGTGAATTGTTGCTGCATCATACAGCAACTCCATTAATGGTTTGTTATATATTTCTAGAATTTCTTCTTTGGTCCAATTGTGTCTTACTTCGCTCATAGATTCGAGTTCATTTTCGGTGTCAAAAATACTAATTATAAATTGATAGTCCTCTTATTTTTTTATCAAAACAGAAACAGCATTTCCTCCAAAACCAACCGCATTTACAAGGACTCTTTTCAATTGTTTTGGTTGTTTTTGTTCTTTCGCAAATGGAACAGAAATTGCGTGTTGATGCCGCAACATAAAGATAGCCAATTCTACACTTAACATTCCTGAAGCACCAAATGTATGCCCGAGTTTCCATTTATTGGTGGTTAAAAAAGGAAGCGCTTCTCCAAATACTTTTTGAATCGCTTTGTATTCCGACAGATCTCCTTTTACCGTTCCTGGTGCATGCATTACAATCGCATCAACTTCTGTTGGATGAAGATCTCCCAAGGCCATTTTCATTGATTTCTGAAAGCAACCTGCATCCGTAGAAATAGAAATATTGTGTTCTAAAATTTCTGTGGCATAGCCAATTCCTTCAATGGTAGCAATCGCATTTTCTGAGTGTCCTTTTTCCAAACAAAGTACCGAAGCGCCTTCTCCAAGAACCATTGTATTCTGCTTTTTTTCTAAATCAAAAGCACGACACGGGTATTGTTGTGATTTTTTAGCATAGATTTTTAACGCCTGCATTTGCGCGATTGTAAAATCTGTCAATGCGGCTTCGCTTCCTCCTACTAGGAATTTTTCTGACATCCCTGAATTGATCCAAGCGACACCATTTAACAAAGCATGTAACGCTGTAGAACAGGTAATAGAATGTGATATTTGAGGACCATTGGTTTGTAAGTCGTGGGCAACCCAAGAAGAGATATTTCCTAGCGTTGTTGTTGGCGAGCTCAATGTTTCTGCAACATTATTTTCTAAAAAAGAGCGGTAGTGTTTTTCAAATAATGACGTAGCTCCACGAGAAGATCCGATGTTAATTCCGAAGTTATCTGAAGGTTTCCAATTGGTTTTTTGAAGGGCTTTTCGAGAAACATACATCGCAAACAAAACCGAATCGTCTAAATTTTTATATTTCGCGTCCGAATTTTTTAATTGGACGATTTCCTTTTTAATGGATACCGATACTTGCGCCACTAAAACAGTTTCTTTTTCAAACTTTTTACTGGTAATACAATGCTCCTCTTTCAGGTAGTTTTCCCAAATCACATGCGGATTACTTCCTATCGCAGAGATAGAGGAGATGGCTGTTATTGAAATTGGTTGTTGCAAACGTTTTTATTTTGGTGCAAAGATAAGCGGTATCACTCAAATAATTGCCAAAGATTCTTCAATAACTTGATATACTTTTTGCAATTGAGCATCTGTAATTACATAAGGAGCTAAAATATAAATTGTGTTTCCAAGTGGCCGTAAACAAACGCCGTTTTCCATAAAAAAATCAAACAACTTATACCGTAAACCTCCATAACGATCTGTTTCAATCGCGAGATCCAAGGCATAAATAATTCCGAGTTGTCGGGTTGCTTTTACCTTCGGATGCTTTTTTATTTTTACATCAAATTCTTGATGCGATTTTGTAATTCGTTCAATGTTCTGTTGCATTTCTTCCGATTGCAACAACTCAATTCCTGCCAACGCTGCCGTACACGAAATTGGATTTGCAGAATAGGTATGTCCATGAAAAAAACCTTTCCTGATATCATCACTCAAAAAAGCATCGTACACTTTTTGAGTGCAACTGGTAATGGCCATCGGCACCAATCCTGCGGTTAGTGATTTTGACAAGCATATAATATCTGGTTGATTTGTCAAATATTCAGAAGCAAAGTTTTTACCTGTTTTTCCAAAACCGGTCATCACCTCATCGGCAATGGTCAATACATGGTGTTTTTTTGCAATGGCCAACAATGCATCTAGTAAGTCTCCATCAAACATATTCATGGCCGATGCACCTTGCACCAACGGTTCGTACACAAATGCAGCAACCTTGTTTTCTGTAATTAGTTTTGTAAACTGAGCCGTTACAGCTTCAAAATTTTCTGTAGTTGGAACCGGAATTCTAGAAACATCAATAAAAAAATCTTCAAAAGGACCGTTGTAAACCGACAAACCAGAAACAGACATCGCTCCAAAAGTATCTCCGTGAAATCCTCCTTCTAAAGCAATAATTTTACTCCGTTTTTCTCCGTGATTGAAATGATATTGCAAGGCCATTTTTAGGGCGATATCTACGGAGGTAGAACCATTGTCTGAAAAAAATATCTTTTGTTGATTCTTGGGTAAAATCTGGATCAGTTCTTCTGATAATTTGATGGCGGGTTCATGCGTGAATCCTGCAAAGACCACATGATCTAATTGTTGCATCTGGTCGGAAACTCGACGGGTAATATGCGCATTGCAATGCCCGTACATACAGGTATACCAAGAAGCAATCCCATCGATATACGTGTTCCCTTTGTCATCAAACAACAACGCTCCTTTCGCTTTGGTGATTGCCAAATGATTGGGGTGTAATTGATGCTGTGTTAAGGGATGCCACAGGTGTTTTTTATCGCGTTCTTGTAAAGTCATTTTCATTTTGTCATTCCTGCGAAGGCAGGAATCTGTTTTTTTAATAGATCTGTTTTACCCTTTTTCTAAATGCTCTCTAAACAATTCAGCATATTTCGAAATCACTTTTTGATCAAAATACGGTTCTTCATCGATGCGTCCAATTACAGAAACATTCGTCATCTTTTTGATAATGTCTTCTGTGGATTGATGTGCTGCTCCGCTAAAAATAAGGGATACATCAAATCCTTTTTCTTGTAATAACCGTACCGTCAACAACGTATGGTTGATGCTTCCTAAATAATGACGAGAAACCACAATTACGGTATACTCGGGTTTGATAACGTCTAAAATCGTATCGGTATCATTGAGCGGAACCAACAAGCCTCCAGCGCCTTCAATTACCAAATGATTCGTAGTAATTGGTGGTGTAATTTTTTTTAAATCGATGGTAACTTCATCTATTTCTGCTGCTGCATGCGGACTCATCGGAGTTTGCAATGCGTAACTATTGGCGTGAAATTTCGAAGTAGAATTCGAAATGAATGCTGCCACTTTTTTAGTATCGCAATGGTCTAATTCTCCTGCTTGGATAGGTTTCCAATAATCAGCTTGCAAGGCTTCTACAACAATGGCGGCAGCAATTGTTTTGCCTACATCTGTAGAAATTCCTGTGATGAATATTTTTTGTTTCATGTCATTACGAGAAGCATCGCGACGAAGTACTCTTTTATTTGAAGCAGATTGCTTCACTCCGTTGGCAATGACGTTTAGGTTACAAAAGTAGCAAGTAAGTTTAACACTTCTGCTATTTCTTTTCTAGAATTATAGGCATGCAGGCAAAAACGCAAGCGTTCTTCTCCTTTTTGAACCGTTGGCGATAAAATTGGCTTTACATCAAATCCCTTTTTTTGTAATTTTTGAGCAATTTCTTTTACGTTTTGATTTCCTGAAATCACACAGCAATGAATCGAAGAAGTGCTTTTCACAAACCTTTCTTGAAGTGCTAAGCGTTCTATTTCTGATCTAAAATAGTGAATGTTTTCTGCTAGTTTTTGTTGTTGAGATTCTTCATTTCCACTCAGAAGGACATTATATACGGATCGAATTGTTGCCAAAGCATGTGGTGACAATCCTGTTGTATACACAAAACTACGGGCAAAATTCACCAAATAATTTTTCAATTTCAAGCTTCCTAAAATGGCGGCTCCATGGCAACCCAATGCTTTTCCAAATGTAATAATTCTAGCAAACACTTCTCTTTCTAACCCCAACCGCTGCACTTCGCCACAGCCGTGCTGTCCAAAAACACCAACCGCATGCGCTTCGTCTACAATGAAGTGTGCTCCGTGTTTTTTGCTTATTTCTGAAATAGCCTGAAGGTCTGGCGAATCGCCATCCATTGAAAAAACAGATTCCGTAACTATATAAATCTCTGCATCGTCATGCTGAACTCGTTTCAGTATCTCATCTAAATAATCTAAATTGTTATGCTTAAACTTATACGCCTTTGCATTCGACAATTGAATCCCGTCTCGAATAGAAGCGTGAATGTATTCATCATATAAAATCACATCTCCGCGTTGTGGTACTGAGGAAAAGAAACCCACATTGGCATCGTAACCAGAATTAAAAATGAGTGCCGATTCTGATTGATGAAAGTCACACAACAACGCTTCAACTTCACCATACAACGCATGGTTTCCTGATAGCAATCGAGAGCCTGTTGCGCCGTTCAATTTGATATTATTGTCAACCAAAAACTGATGTGTAGCATCAAAAATAGTGGCTGATTTTGCAAATCCCAAATAATCATTTGAAGAAAAATCAACCAAATCAGATGGATCGCCAAGCGTTCTCAACGCCTGGTTTTCACGTCTATAATTTATCTTCGATTTTAATTTGTTTGGAAATTTCATCAACACAAATGTATGCAATATTCATGTCTTTACTTTATGAATGTTTGAACAGATTGGAATAATTTTATGTAGTTTTGGACAACTTATTTTAAAACAACCTAGAATGCGTTTACATCTTTTCAAAATGGTAGTACTATCTCTTTGTATTACTTCCCTAAGTCATGCTCAAACTTATATTTCTTACGACATTTCGTTTGCAAATGCTGCGCAACATGAAGCAGAAATAAAAGTGTCTTTTATAAAAATTAAAGAAGGGAATTTCTCTTTTAGAATGAGCAGAACTTCTCCTGGAAGATATGCTATTCATGAATTTGCGAAAAACGTATATCGCGTAAAAGCAACCAATAGCAAAGGAGAGACATTAAAAATTACACGCCCAAATCCCTACCAATGGGATGTAGCAACCCATGATGGGACTGTGAATGTTACCTATACCTTATTTGCCAATAGAGGTGGCGGAACCTATGCGCAAGTAGATGAAACACATGCGCATTTAAACATTCCGGCGACATTTATGTATGCGCCTGCTCTAAAAGAAATACCGATTCAAATAACGTTTAATCCTAGAGCAAATTGGAAAGTTGCAACCCAGCTTAAAAAAATATTCGACAACACATACTATGCTCCAAACTTGCAGTATTTTATGGACAGTCCAACGGAGTTGAGCGATCATCAAGTACGTTCTTTTGAGGTTGAATCTGCTGGCAAAAAACAAACGATACATTTTGTCCTACATCATAATGGAACAGCAGCTGAATTTGACACCTATTTTAAAAGTGTCAAAGAAGTTGTTTTACAAGAAATAGCTGTTTTTGGTGAGTTACCAAAATTCGACTACGGAGCATATACATTTTTAGCTTGCTATATTCCGAATGCTAGTGGAGACGGAATGGAACACAGAAACTCTACCATTTTAACAAGCACAAGAAGTTTGGAAAAAGGTGGAATGAAAAGAAATCTCGGAACCGTTTCTCATGAGTTTTTTCATGCTTGGAATGTAGAGCGTATTAGACCACAATCTTTAGAGCCTTTTAGTTTTGAAGAAGCAAACATGAGTGGCGAATTATGGTTTGCTGAAGGGTTTACGAGCTATTACACCAATTTGATTTTATGTAGAGCAGGCATCATCTCTCCAGAAGAGTATATAAACACCTTAGGAAGAACTTTTAACTATGTTTGGAATTCTCCAGGAAGAGCCTTTTTTAATCCAATTGAGATGAGCTATCAAGCGCCATTTGTAGATGCTGCCACTTCTGTGGACCCTGTAAATAGAGGAAATACTTTTATTTCGTACTATTCATATGGCAGTGTTCTTGGATTGGCATTGGATTTAGATTTACGCAATCAAAAAGAAAACTTGACCTTAGACGGATATATGAAATCTGTTTGGAAAACCTATGGTAAAAAAGAAAACCCTGATACTATTACTGATTTAAATAAAGATTTAAACAACTATGCTGGAGACTTAGTTGGAGACTATTTCTTTGCCAATTTTATCTATAAAAGTGCCATGCCAAATTACGACCCTCTATTTAAAAGAGTGGGACTTATTTTAACACAAGACAGCAAAAAAGTAATGTTAGGTGTTGCTACTTCTAATGGAGTTGTAAAAAATAATGCTCAAATTGGAACTCCAGCTTATAAAGCAGGTTTAACTACTGGTGACAAAATTATTGCAATCGACACCTATGTTGTGAATGAAAAAAACTCCGTACAATCAATTTTAGCGAACTATACTATTGGAGAGAAAGCAACAATTAAATACAGTAGATACAACCAATTAAGAACCGCTAAGGTAACGCTGATTAAAAGCCCTAGATACACCATTCTGTCTTTTGAAAAAGCAGGAATGGAAGTGAGTCCAGAAATTCTAAAAAACAGAAAAGAGTGGTTGGATAAAAAATAATTCATCTTCCTTTTAAGACTGAAAAAACGCCGAACTTACTATTCGGTGTTTTTTAGTTTGTATAGAAAACTCTTATTTGTTTTTGGGTTGGTCTCTATTCATTTCTGTGATATCGACACTCGTAGCCTCAACTCCTAAAAAGTATTTGCTAAAATGATCTGCACGTAGCCAGAAAGAATATTCTGTCATGTTTCCAAAACCATGGCGTTGTCCTGGCATGGTCATAAATTTAAAACGCTTGTTGGCTTTAATCAATGCATTTGCCATTCTAATTGTTCCTGCCGGATGTACATTGTTATCGACATCTCCATGAATCAACATTAAATGACCCTTTAAGTTTTTTGCAATTGAGTGGTTGGTAGCAATTTTATACTTGTAGGTAATTTTACCTTTCTCGTCTATTTCTTCTTTTACACCATGATGTGTTTCACTCCACCAACTATTATACACATTGTTGTCATGATTTCCTGCAGATGAAACTGCTGCTTTAAAGAAATCTGGATATACTAACATGGCTGCTGTAGACATAAATCCACCACCAGAATGACCGTAAATTCCAACTTTAGAAAGATCTATATAACGATGTTTGTTTGCCAATTGTTCTGCAACATATTTTTTATCTGCCAAGCCATAATCTCTTAAATTTCCATAACTATAATTGTGATACCATTTAGAACGATCTGGATGTCCTCCTCGATTTCCTAATGTAATCACAACAAAACCAACTTGCGCCATTCTATCTAAACGATCCATTCTGTAAGAAAAAGACTTGTTTACAGCTTCCGTTTGCGGTCCAGGATACACATATTCTAATAATGGGTATACTTTTGTAGTATCCATATCAAAAGGCCTGTACATAACACCGTAAATGTCTGTAATTCCATCATCCGCTTTCACTTTGAAAGGCTCTGGAAATTTATAACCCGTCGCAAAAAGCTGAGATAAATCTGCTTCTTCTAATTTCATAACTAACCTTCCATCTGCTGAACGTAATTCAGATTTCGGAACCGTATTTACTCTTGAATAATTAGAAACAAAATACTTGTTAGAATCTGCCATGCTAGTTCTTGATGTATAATCACCAGCATTTAAGGTACGCATTCCCGTTCCTCTTAAATTGATTTTATATGTATGAGCAAAATAAGGATCTTGATTTTTATTGACCCCATTTGCTGTAAAATACAGCGTTCTTGTTTTTTCGTCCAAACCAGAAAAACCAGCTACATGGTAATCTCCGTTTGTAATTTGATTTTTTAAATTTCCTTTAGCGTCATATAAATAAAAATGTGCCCATCCATCACGTTCTGCCCAATGCACCATTTCGGTTTCATTGTTGAATAAAATCAAAGGTCTAGATTCGATGTAGGTATTAAATCGCTCCTCTATTAAAACCGTCACTTTTCCAGTTTCGATATCTGCCACGCAGATGTCTAATTTTTTCCGATCTCTGCTGATTACACTAAAATAGACCTTCCCTTTTTTTGACAACAATAATGAAGGTCTAAAATCATCGTCTCTACTCGATTGTTTTCTTGGTGCTCTATATACCGAAATACTCTGTTGTTTAATCGTATCCAATGCTACTTTTGTAACTCCTTTAGACAATATATCAAAAATCAATAATTCTGATTTATAATATTCTTGCTCTCCAGCCATGTGATATTTATAGGTTTCTAAGACGGGTCTTTTGCTTTTAACCGAATTGATAACCCACAGATCTTTAATATGTCTAGAATCTGATTTTTGAAATACAAACTTTTTAGAATCATGAGACCAAGTTCCCCAAATTCCTTTTCGCTTGTCTTTATTTTTCTTTTTAGTTTCATTATTTTCTCCTCTT
>Ga0066376_10000356_pt1 | contig 41425 bp, 37 predicted proteins | sample Knorr_S15_td_Bot_FD_77009 | JGI IMG/M metagenome (GOLD analysis project Ga0066376, IMG submission 77009) | Marine microbial communities from Southern Atlantic Ocean transect - Knorr_S15_td_Bottom_ad_5009_LV_A | ecosystem: Environmental > Aquatic > Marine > Oceanic | place: Southern Atlantic... | reverse complement strand
GCTGCCTTGCTGTCAATCACCTTAATCTTGGTTGTGCCAGCCGGATTTTCCGTCAGTGCGCCATCGGACATGGTGGCAGCAGCACATGCCGAGCGATAGGTGGCGCTAAACTGGGAAGAAAGCGTCAAGCAGAGGATGTTGGAGGCCTGTTGGCTGGCGGATATGAATGCGTCTAGGAACTGTCTGGGTTGGGGCGCAGCCGTGGTGAATTTCGTAGTTGAGTCTTCGGACAATAGTCGGTAGAACTCGCTGGGTTGGATGTCCACGCCGTCCCTTAACGAGCGTAGGCCGATAATCAGCTCATGAGGAACAACGGTGATGTTCCACTTCTGCAGCAAGTCCGCAGGCAGACAACTGCTGCTGTCCACCACGACTGCTACGTCGTGGTGTTGAACCAATGAGTTACCACCTCGCCGCCGGATTCCATCTCCGCTTGCTGCGAGTAGCGTTGGTTTAGTTTGGACTCAACCACGGCCGGGCTTAGCAAGAATACCACCGAGGCCACAATCATCATGAGCACCGCGACCACACTCAAAGAAACGGGCAGAGAGACTGCGGATATCGTTACCAAGATTGCCGTGGTAAGGGTTAGCAGGCCGATTTTTATCAATCGAGGCCCTATTTTCAGGAAAACCGCCGTAGTGACCGCCAGAGCTAAGAATATGAAGGCCAGCGAAGTGTCGCTGCTTTGCTCCCCTTTCGCACCGCCGGACCACAACCCCCCTTGCCAGTCCAGGAACAGGACCCAGGAGGTTAAAAATGGAAATGGTAGGGCCGTCAATGAAGCCAACAACCAATCCCTACGCATAACCTTGCGGGCGACCCGGAACACAATCCACATGGAGAAAGGAACGTATCCCACCATCAAGAAGAATAGGACCACGTTGAAAGGAAGTTGCCCGGTGGTTACCAGCGTCCAACCACCGTAGGACAATGTAATCAGAGCTAGCAGCCATGACAGGGTGGGCGCGGCTAGAGAGTAGCCCATCCAGGAGTAGGACCACCTACTCGGGTTGCCTGCCCTCCAGTTTTTCCAGGTCACTACAGCGATTCCAATGACCACTAGTGTCACCAAGAAGTAATGGCTCCAAAGGTGTAAAGCGAAAAGCGAGGCCAGCAGGAAATGAGGTAATGTGGCCAGAATCACGTCCCGCCACACACTGGGGCTATGCACATTGTACATGCCGTTTGCTACCCTATCGGCTGCTCCCATCTCCTGGACCGCAAGCTGATATGCCGCCTGCCGGTCAAGTCCTTGGGACTCCAACTCTGCGGCCTTGTCCTCCAGATGTCCTTCCAATTCCAACAGAATGTCCTGTTCTTCACCGGGCTCCAGATGGAGACGGCGGGCCAACGAGTGGAGGTAATTTGTCAGTTCAGCGGCCATCAATTCGCCTTATTGTCTATTACCTTATTGGCTATTAGCCGGAGCCGGGCTAGGTTGCTTCCGGCAACATTACGGAATTCATTGCTTGGGTGAAACGCTGCCATTCTTCGAACCGGTCCGCCAACGCTTGAATGCCCTTGGCGGTTATCTCGTAGTATTTTCGGCGAACGGCGTTGGGGGTATCCTGCCATGCGCCCACCACCAAGTTCGCCCGTTCCAACCGGTGCAACGCCGGGTAGAGGGTCCCTTCTTTGAAGGCGAAATAGCCGCTGCTGCGCTTTTCGACTTCCTTTACTATCTGATAGCCGTACATCGGCTCCGCTTCCAGCAAAGCCAGTAGCAGAGTCTCGGTATTTCCCTTGAGCATTTCTTGTTGATGCATAAACCGTTATATCCGGGCCCCCGTTATTTCCGGGCTCCAGTTATTTCCGGGCTCCAGTGAGGTTGATTTTAGGCCGAATTCTCAATCGGGAACGGCCTAATTTTAGCCAGGTGGTTGGATAGGGTCAAGGCTTGTATTTTTCGAAGGCTATCATGTTTTGGTTATAAATCCGATTCCACGGCCGGTAATTTCGAGACTTGTAGAGTCATTTCAGCCAAGGCTGTTGGCGAGGAAATGGTGGAGCAGTGAAGATTTCTGGATTCCCGCCTTCACCAAAAAGACGAGTTAGACTAGCCTTTTCCAGACGACTACCAGCACTATCATGACCACCATAGGGCTGAAATCGAACACGCCAAAGGTCAGGTAGCGGCGTATGGGGCCAAGAATCGGCTCGGTCACTTGAAAAACGAATCTTTGGGCGCTCATTAGGGTTGGATTTGGCCGGCCACCGGACATAGGTACTATGTAGGACAGAATCGTTCTTCCCAGAATGCAAGCGAAGAAGAACCCAAACACAATGTTGACTATGAAATCAAGCAAGGCGCTCCTCTTTTACCCTTGTCCCAACTTCACGGATTTCAGGTAGGCAGCGTTAACCGCATCCACAATAGCCGCAGGCACCCCAGCTCGTTCCAGAACTTGAAGACCCTCGGCAGTGGTACCGGCGGGGGACACGACCATTGCCTTTAGTTCTGCGGGGTTCTTGCCGCTTTCCATAACCAATTTCGTGCTTCCGTAAATAGTCTGTAGGGCGGCGGTGCGTGCTGCCTCCCTGGGCAAGCCCACGTACACCCCAGCGTCAATCAATGCCTCGATTATCAAGAACACATAGGCTGGTCCGCTGCCGCTCACAGCAGTTGCCATGTCCATGTATTTCTCGTCGTCAACGTAGGCTTCCCGGCCCACGGTGTCCAGCATCGACTGGGTTAAAACCCGATGCGCCACACCGACTTCTGGCGCGCAGGTCCAAAAACTCATGCCTTCGCCTATCTGAGCGGGCGTGTTCGGCATGACCCGGATGATGGCGGCGTGGTTCAGGCCTTGGGCTAAGCTGGCCATTTTGGCGCCGGCTATGATGGAAATGGCCGTCTGGCCGCTGTCTAATTTGCCATTCATCTGGCCAAAAAGCGTCGGCAAGTCCTGTGGTTTGATGGCCAATACGACCAAATCAGCGCCCTTGATTGCGTCCAGGTTGTTTTCCGTCACCACCACACCGTGTTCCCCGCTCAGCAGGTCACGCCGGGCAGCCACCGGCTCACCAACGCTGATATCTTCGGGGCCAGCCAATTTTGCGGCGAGCACACCCTTCAGGATGGCCTCCGCCATCGTTCCTCCGCCTATGAACGCAAGCCTCATAGCATTAATTTCCCTGCATCAATTTCCTGGACTTGGATTAAATAGCACTGGCATTGCAGCCAATTATACTCCAGAGGCTAGGCCAGCAGCAGTCCTGCTACTTTGGATTATTGGAGATTATTGGCCTAAAGCTCCGACAAACCGTCGCCTTTTGCCAAAGCCACCGCCAATCGTATGGCCTCCAACATGCTGGCATGAGTGGCAATCCCCTGCCCTGCTATATCAAAAGCCGTGCCGTGGTCAACGGAGGTGCGAACGAAGGGGAGGCCCAGGTTGGCCGTAATGCTTTCCTCAAACCCGTAGACCTTCACGGGTATGTGTCCTTGATCGTGGAACATGGCCAAAACCACGTCGTAGCGACCTTCGATTGCGTGATGGAACACAGTGTCCGCCGGTATGGGGCCGATGGCGTTGATGCCCTGGCTTTGAGCTTCGGCCACTGCCGGGGCGATTTCTTCAGCTTCTTCACTGCCCAGTAAACCACCGTCGCTGCCGTGAGGGTTTAGCGCGGCTACGGCTATTCGTGGTTTATCGAAGCCCCATTTGACGAAACTCTCTTGGGTAATCTGCAAGAATTGCAAGATGCGGTCTTTCTTAACGTAGTCGCAGGCGAGTCGAAGGGAGCGATGAGTGGTCAAATGGACCACCCGCAGGTTCTTGGCCATGAGCATGGTGGCCACCGTCTTGGAGCCGGTCAACTCTTGTAAGAGTTCCATGTGGCCGATGGACTTGTACCCCGCCAGACTGGCTGCCTCCTTGTTCAGAGGAGCGGTGGCCAGAGCCTCCACCGAACCTGCCATAGCCAGTTGACCAGCTTTGGTGACCCATTCCATGGCTGCCTGACCGCAAACTGGGTTAATTTTCCCCACCGTGATGTCTTCCGGGTTTAGATTGCCAATGTCTATTACGTCGATTGTGCCGGAATCTCTGCCAGCGTTGGCAGGGTCTTCCACCGTGTTTATGTGTAACGTGCTGCCGGTCAACTCCACCGCCCGCTCCATGGCGTAGGTGTTGCCCACTACTACGGGATGGCAGGAAGCGTAAACCCAAGGGTCGGCTAAGGCTTTGACCACCACCTCTGGGCCGATTCCGCAGGGATCCCCCATTGTGATTGCGATTGATGGCTTTTTAGAAGTTTCCATTTTTTCTCACTCGGGAAGACGGTCACCCAAGAAGATGGTCACTCGGGAAGACGGTCAGGTGTGTCGCAGGGTGTAATGGTAGAAAGTAATGGCCCGGAGTCGGCTCCAGGATTTTAGCACAAGGCAGGCTTAAAGATGCCCTGCTTTGGACAAAAAAGGGCCCCCGGCTCGCGCCGGGGGCTAGGAAAGGAGGGTAGGCTAACGGCTGAACACTCACAAACACCACACGTTACTCACACTTGTTCCAGCCGCAAGACACGCACATTAAACAGCCTTCCTGGTAAGGTCCATAGAAAGAGATCTTTGGTCGGATGATAATTCTCGATCGGGGTAGTACCACACCATCACCTTGTTGAATTCGCCGTGTCCCCAGGCCCATGCTTCAGCGGGAACATCTTTGGGGGTAACTAATCCACTATTTCGGTCAACTAATGGCGCAAACCCGGTTTGAACTTGTTGAACCCCAGAAGCCCTGGTAATCAGCCAAGACTTAAGGCGTGAAACGGAATTGCGAGGCTGATAACGAGAGCTTGGACAATATGACGAGAGTAACTTTGGTCTCTCAGCCGCAGATTTCAGTGGCGGTTTCCACGAAGCCATAACTCCAGTTTCCGGCATTAAATCAATCATCCGTCTCGATGTAGCCGGTATCGATGCCCCGTATTTTCGGGCAAGCGCTTTCAAATTGTTGATACTCCAGCCTTCCATCCAACCGTCTTCTTCAAACGCAAGCCTGGGCATCAGTATTTCAGTGGCTAGTTGCTCACATAACTGTTCTTCGTCGTCTTGACGATTCCGAGACAATCGATGCTTAGTTGAGTCATCGAACTGCTGAGAGACGCTATATTTTTGAATTAGAAGGTGGCCTAATTCGTGGGCAAACGAAATTTTTTGCCTAGTTACTCCAGATACGCCGTTAAGTTGCTTCAGTATGATTGAGTATCCCTTTCGCCGTCTCACAAGCATTGCATCGGATTCCAATGGTTGCTGTTCGATCGAGACCACACCCCATTTCTTCGCCAATGACGCGAGGTCAACTGGAGCCGAGAGGGCTTCGATGCGGAAGGCTTCTACTATTTCGAGCTTGCTAGGTGTCAAGGGACTCTTCTTCAGCGATCTCCTCTATGAAATCTGATCATAGAGGGTACAGCAAATTGAAATCGATTGACTCAGTCTCAACTTTGTTTCGAAAACTCGTATGTGAGGCTACGTACTTATAAAAATCATTGGCCAAGTCGGGCCTATTCATACGTTCTTCCGCAAACTTATATATCCTATCCCGATTTGCTTTCTGCATTGCTGTGGAATCGTCGACAAATCGTTTCGAATCTACTCCGAGCGCGGTAGCCAAAGCCTGGTAGTCTTTAGGACGAGGAGGTTGGCCCATTATCAGCCTGACTAAATAAGCCGGAGTAATATCGTCCTGTATTTCCCTAGCCAACGATGCGATGCGATCAAGGTTTGCAGCAGACCTGCCACCTTTGACATCAAGTATTTCGCAAAATTTGTCTTTGAACGCCATGCTAACTACACGTACTGTAGCCGCATCCAACACAGATGTGGCATCCTTCTTGAAAAGTAAGTGCACCACTGCAGTCAGGGCACTGCCGTTTTGAATGATAGTTTTGCCCATTCCCGTTGCCATTTCCCGTGGCCCGGTTAATCAGTTCCAATTGGACATTGCCCTGGGGCTGGTGGCCCGCTTCACCGTGGCTACTGACTTCGTCGCCAAAGGAACGCTCAATGGCCAAGGCCACGGCATCAGGACTGGACCTGACCAAGGTGCCGCTATCCCAAGCGGGGCAGCAAGTGATGCCCCGTAGTTGCTCAATCACGTTTTTGGGGTCTACTCCCGAGCGCAAAGCCAAGGAGACCAATCGGGAGATTGCTTCCAACTGGGCGGAGTCACAACCACCGGACTTGCCCAAGGTTCCGAACACCTCGAAGGGCTTATTCTCTTCATCGAAATTGATGGTTACGTACATGTTTCCGTGGCCGGTGCGCACTCGTTCCGTGACGCCTACAGTTCTGCGTGGCCGGTCTCTAGGTACCAAAAACTCGCTTTGGTCCAAGGGCTCGGCCATGACCTCGCCCAAATCAGATGCGCTCTGCCCAGTTTCCCCGGTGCTAAGCACTTGGCCCGCTTTGCTGCCGTCACGGTAGACGGTGATTCCCTTCAGGCCCAATTCATAAGCCAGCATGTAGGCTTCAGCGACATCTTCTACAGTTGCGTTATGGGGGAAGTTGATTGTCTTGGAAACCGAATTATCCGTGTGCTGTTGGATGGCGCCCTGCATCTTCACGTGCCATTCCGGGTCAATGTCGTGGGAAGTGCGGAACACCTCTTTTACCCACTGGGGCACGTCCAATGTCTCCAGGCTGCCCTTCTCGGCCAATCTCTCCATCAGTTCATCGGAGTAGAAGCCCTCATTCTTGGCCACGGCTTCAAAGTAGGTGTAGCCTTCCACCAACTTGGTATTGTCCATGACGTTTCGCACGTAGCTGAGGGCAAAAAGAGGCTCAATACCGCTGGACGCGCCAGCGATTATGCTGATGGTGCCGGTGGGCGCGATGGTGGTGGGTGCGGAATTTCGCATCTTTAGGCCGGTGCGGCTGTATATGCTTCCGTCCCATGCCGGGAATGTCCCCCGAGTTTCGGCCAAGGCCGTCGATGCTCGAAATGACCCTTCTTGAATGTGACCCATCACATCACGGGCTACTTGGAGACCTTCTTCCGAATCGTAACGAATGCCCAACTGCACCAGCAGGTCGGCAAAGCCCATGATTCCCAGACCGATGCGGCGAGTCTTGCGGCTCATTTCGGCTATTTCTGGAATCGGGTAGTTGTTCATGTCGATCACGTTGTCCAAGAGATGGACAGTGATATCGACGATTTCGTCTAACCTCTCCCAATCGATTGAAACATCGCCGTCGGCGTACGTAACCATCCGTGCCAGATTGATGGAAGCGAGGTTGCACGACTCATAGGGCAGCAACGGCTGCTCACCGCAGGGGTTTGTGCTTTCGATTGCGCCCAAATGAGGATTTGGGTTGTCCTTGTTGATGCGGTCAAGGAATATCAGACCTGGGTCGCCAGTCTTCCAGGCCAACTGGGTCATCAGGTCGAAAACATCTTTGGCGTTCAAGGTCCCCGTCACCTTTCCGGTGCGAGGGTTAATCAAGTCAAACTCTTGGCCTTCATTGGCCTTCTTCATGAATTCTTCGGTGACCGCCACCGAGATATTGAAGTTGTTCAGTTGCCGCCCGTCTTCTTTGGACTTGATGAACTTGAGGATGTCCGGATGGTTGACGTTCAATATGCCCATGTTGGCACCCCGGCGCGTGCCGCCTTGTTTCACTACGTCGGTTGCGGTATCGAAGGCGCGAATAAAACTGACCGGACCGCTGGCCACTCCACCCGTGGAGCCCACGATGTCCCCTTCGGGTCTCAACCTGCTGAATGAAAATCCGGTGCCGCCACCACTCTTGTGGATGAGGGCAGTCTGCTTAACTTCGTCAAATATGGCCTCCAATGAATCGCTGACGGGAAGGACGAAACATGCCGAGAGTTGTTGGAGTTCCCTTCCGGCATTCATCAAAGTGGGCGAGTTGGGCAGAACTTCCAGATGGCGCATCGCTTCGTAGAATTTATCTTCCACGGCTTGGCGCTCAGCTTCGGAAGCGCCGTAGTTCAACTCCGCTTGCGACAGGTTCTGGGCTACCCGGTGGAACAGACCGTCCGGATCCTCGACCACTTGCCCATCCCGGTCTTTGGACAAGTAACGGCGCTCTAATACCACGGAGGCGTTATCGGTCAACTCCGTGGTCCGACCGCCCACTCTTTGGGCGATACCCTGGGCAATCATAGCCGCAACCACTTGCTTGCGCCTTTGATTTTCGGATAGGCCGGACATTTCTGAGTTTTCCCGAGTTGCGGTCATCTTGAGGGTCTCCTGTTGTATCACTCAACCGGCCTTGCCTTTGACCGGGGTTGTTTTAATCCGTTCGGTTAATCCTGGTCTGCTAGTTGTAACATCGGGCGGAGAGATTTTCTCCTGCTGGTTGTCACTTTCAGGTCATGTGGCTCAATCATTCACTTGGTTATATGGAGCCAATCCAGAGCTATAGTCACAACCTGAAAATAAAGGAATTGCCTGAAATTATACCAAATGTGGTGGTTACTAGCACCACTACTACCGTGTATAGTAGGGCGAATATTACTCGGAAGATTATGGAAAGTCAATAGGTCGGAAGGGTTGGTTTGGTACCAGATGTTGATGGGGGGGTTGGGGGCGAATTCGCGGGGTTTACATAATCCAGCAGATGATCTGCGTGTTTGGGTTAAGGCTCCAATGGTTAAGCTAGATAGCTCAGTTGGAGTTTAGGGAATGGTTCTAGAAATCCAGGTCGTCCGAAGCCCCTAGCCAGCAAGTGGTCAAGCTGGCCCTGACGCCCTGGGCAATTCTGTCTTGCATCTCGGCGATGCGGTTGGCGCCAACGGCCTTGTTGTCTGCATCGGACTCGCGGTTTCCATCGGACTTGTGGTTTCCAATCGAAGTCATAACAGACTCGCGGTGATTCTGGAGGCTGGGGACCGACTCGGTCATTAATTGGTTCTCCAGATCGTGTACCTGGTTGTTCAGCGTCAACAGACGGGTGAGCACGGTATATTCCAATCTATCGCCCATTTTAGAGAGCTCCTCCTGGGTCGTCCGCATCTGGTGGACGGATATCGTTGCGAAACGGATTAGCGTTGCGGGGCCGGTAACGGGCCGCTGTGGTGGTGGTGCGTCGACGCCTGCGGCGTATTGGTTTGGTTGCGGATTCGGGAAGGGGCAACTGACCGTCCTCTCTCAGGTCCTTTACGGCCTGCTCGAAACTATCAATGTCTTGGAAGTCGGTGTAAACGCTGGCATACCTGATATAGGCTACCCGGTCCAGTGCCTTGAGGCGCTCCATCACCATGGAGCCTAGAATAGTAGTGGGGACCTCCACTTGGCCCAAGTGTTGCAACTCGGCCTCGATGTCTTCCACCATCTTTTCGATGGTGCGAGACGGAATCGGTCGCTTAGTGCAGGCTTTGCGAATGCCCGAGATTAGCTTCTCCCGGTCGAATTCCTCCCGGCGGTTGTCCTGCTTGGACACCATCAACGCCGTGGCTTGTATCCGCTCGTAGGTGGTGAATCGCAACCCGCAACGCTGGCATTCCCGGCGTCGGCGAATTCCATTTTCCACCACACGGGAGTCGGTGACCTTAGAGTCGGAAAACGTGCAATAAGGGCACTTCATGAACCATACTCTTTCTTAAATTATTCTTAAATTATTCTTAAATACTATATGATGTGTTATTGTTAACCGAAACCACTATCTGTAGTAGTCAAAATTGTATATTGCGCAACTATGAAAGTCAATAGTGTTACGATTTCGACACATCCATCGTCCGATTCCGGTATTTAGAGGGGAATCTCGGATTATCCACGTTCATTTCCACAATTTTCTAGCCTCCGGCTTACTTAACCCACGAACTACTTGTTATACTCTCCACCTACTTTGCCTGGGGATGGTCTTAGAGGTGCGTCCGGCATCAACCTAAAGAGTATCTGCAAGTGGCCAGAAACATTGCCGACGCCGCTAAAGACCCCCGGGCTGCTTCTACCTACTATTAGAAAGCAAAATGTAGGCTTGCGGCCTTATAACTGTCATGCCGGCATTCGTCGAAATGGCCAGGGGGCAACTGACGATGAAGTAAATCAGTAGGTAGCCAAGGCTGGGCAAAAGAAAAGGCCGCCCTTCGGTTAAGAAGAACGGCCGAAATGTGATTCCCGGCGCCCGATTGTTGGAAAACTGAGATAGGGGTATTAGTGCTGTTAGGCCTCCGAGAACATTACTCCATTATTATGGGTCCGTTTTATGAATCCAGGGTCTGGCCCGGAGATCTCCGGGCCAGACAGATTTGTTCGATTGATTTCCTGTGGTTTTACTGGCGGCTTACCTGAAGAAGCCACGGCCCCTGGAGCCGGTCTGGCGGCGCAGGAAGCTGGGAACATCTAGTTCGTCTTCCGACTCGGGTATGACGTCCTGCAACAACCGCTCCAGCTCTGCCTCGCGCATCTGCTGGGTTTCTTGCAGAACGGGGAAGGCTGCGGCCACCATGGTGATTTTGACCTCATCTTCCAGCTTGGCGTCCCGGCTGGTGCCGAAGATGATGTTGGCATCCGGGTCGGCCATTTCCTGAATCACGTTGGCAGCGTCTTGGACTTCCTTCAAAGACAGCGTGCTGCCTCCGCTGACCACGAAGAGCAAACGCTTTGCTCCGTCCATGGCAATGTCCAACAGCGGGCTCTTTGTCGCCATCCTGGCGGCGTCTATTGCCCGGTTTTCGCCCTTGCCCCGGCCAATGGCCAGCCAAGCCGGACCGGCATTGCTGAGGATAGTCTTGACGTCGGCAAAGTCCACGTTGATTTCTCCGGGTACCGTAACCACCTCTGCGATGGCCTGGATGCCCTGCTGGAGGACCGAGTCGGCCATCTTCAAGGCATCTTCCCAAGTGAAGGTCTGTTCGCCGTTGGGGTTCAACTGCAACAACCGGTCATTGGGGATAGTGATTAGCGTGTCCACATGATCTTTTAGCCGGTTGATGCCTTCCTCGGCATTCTTGCGCCGGGTTGCGGCCTCGAAGGAGAAGGGTCTGCTGACCACAGCCACGGTCAAAGCGCCGGACTCTTTGGCAATCTGGGCCACCACTGGCGAAGCGCCGGTACCGGTTCCTCCGCCCATGCCCACAGCCAAGAAAATCATATCTGCCCCTTCAAGGGCCTTCTCAATCTCATTCCGGCTTTCTTCCGCAGCTTGTCGGCCCAGCTCGGGCTGAGCGCCTGCGCCCAAGCCCCTGGTTAGGGTCTGGCCGATTGCCAGACGGTGGGCCACGTCGCACCGGAATAGATGTTGGGCATCGGTGTTGATTGCGTGATACTCAACAACCGGCAGTTTTTCCTTGAACATGCGGCTGACGGCGTTACTCCCGCCTCCCCCAATGCCAACTACCTTAATAATAGGAGCCCCGGCTCCAATCTCTGGCACCCCGCCGTAAGGGTCAGGTTGTTCGATTGGCGAGTCCCACGAAGCTGAATTATCGAATACCATGTTTTCTCCTTCCACATCCCTAATTTCCGCATCCCAAACTCATTGTCCCGATTCTCGGGGTCCCAATTTCGGTCATTAATTGCAACCTGTGCTATTTCCGCCTTGATTTGCGCTGCCTGATTCGTACCGGCGCCCAGTCCCCCATTGATTTGCCACAGATAGTCTTCAATAAGATGGCGTAATCTCGTGAGAGCTCTTGTCCCCTTGAGCGCTGGTATAGTTGGACCGAAGCGCATCGCTTCGGCGCTATGCCACAGTCCCTTGCCAAGGTGGTTTGGGACTGGGTTCTCTTCTCGCAAAATCTGGGTTGTTAAAGTTCTTTCTTAGCGCTTTGTGTCAACTGCGTCTAATTACACGCGTGTAATCCAATTAAAGCGGGTATCTAATGCGCTGCTACCTCGCTCCCGGCTTTGGACTTGGCCTCTCTCTTGAAGCGGCTAAAGAATGACTTCTTGCCAAACAGAGTGCTTTGGCCTGTTCCATAGTAGCGCCGCTCACCCTGGTGCTTGATTCCCCAGAGGAGGAGTCCTACCGCAGTGGAAAAAGCGGGCTTCCTTAGGTTCGTTGGTAGTCCGGAAATCCCGCGAGGATGACCGATGCGGACCGGGCCGCCCAGGGTTTTTATGGCCAACTCCTGGAGCCCTGCTAGGTCGGCGCACCCGCCGGTTATCACCAAGCCGCCATCGGGAATCTGTCGCAGTCCGGATTGGCGTACCTTTAACAGGATCTGCTTGAGCATCTCAACCATTCGTGCGTTCAGAGGTTCGGCAATCTGCTTTCTCTGAACCACCCGCCGTGGCTGACCCTGATAGCTGGGGATGACGATATCTTCACTGCCTTGCAACATGTCCGGGTAGACGTGGCCCCACTTCAGCTTTATTTCTTCCGCCATGTAGAAGGACGAATTCAAGGCCACCTGCAGGTCTCTAGTCAATTGATTGCCGCCCACAGGAATCACCGCGGAGTACCAAGGGCTGCCTTGCCGGTAAATGGCTAAATCGGTGGTCCCTGCGCCAATGTCCACGAACACGGCGCCCATCTCCCGCTCGTCACCGGTGAGTGTGGCTTCCGCCGAAGCCAAAGACTGAAGAACCAGGCTCTGGACGCTAACTCGGTTGGACTCCACCGCTTTTATCGTATTTTTCAAAACGACGGCGTCGCCTAGAACCACATGAGCATCCACCTGAATCTCGTCGGCGTGTAGGCCAACTGGGTTTCGTACGCCGCTCAGTCCATCCACGTCGTAACCTATCGGGATCACGTGCAACACTTCTTGGGTGTGTCCCACCTCGGGGAAAGACGATTGAATCAACTGGTTCAATAAGTGAGCGTCAACGTCCTTTATGTCGCCGGGGTTCTGAACCACATCCTTGGTGTTTACGCAGGTGATATGGCTGCCGCTAACGCCCACATATACGCCAGCCACCACTCCGCGGCCGATGTACCGCTGAGCTTCCTCCAGCGAAGTGGCGATCGCGGCCCGCACCTCGTCAATGCTTTCGATACGCCCCTTATTCATTCCTTGAGAGGGCACTACGCCGGTCCCCAGGATTTTCAATTCGCCTTCCGTGCCAACCCGGGCCACCACGGACGCAATCTTGCTGTTGCCGATGTCTATCGCTGTGTAGAACGTGTCACTAGGCAAGGCGCCACCATCCTTTCATCCAACTGCGCTTTAAACTGAAAAACCATTTCTGTCGGGTCTCACAACTGGTAAGCCACACGCAGCTTTGCGCTGCGGCTGCGCGGGTTCTCTTGAATCTCCCTGGCGGAGGGTTTGATTACTCTCCGGTGCACCAGTTTCAACGTCGGTTGGTGTCCGCAGACGCAGATGGGCACCTCCGGCGGACAAATGCACAGGGCGCTCTGCCGCTGCATAAACAGTTTGACTACCCGGTCTTCCAGGCTGTGATAACTGATAACCGCCAATCGGCCCGAAGGGTTCAGGAGTTGTAAGGCTCCTTCCAGCCCCGAGGCTAAATTTACCAATTCGTCGTTTACCTCGATTCGAATCGCCTGAAAGGTCCGGGTCGCTGGGTGTGTCCTGCCTCCCCGTCGCGGCCCCGACGCACTGGCCACCAATGACGCAAGTTGAGTTGTGGAGCGGACCGGACGGGAACCTACAATCCTTCTGGCTATCTGCCTGGAGCGGGTTTCTTCGCCAAATTCGTAAATCACTCTGGCTAGTTCTTGCTCGGAGTAGTTGTTCACCACATCGGAAGCCGTTAGGAGAGCTTCCGGGTCGTAGCGCATATCCAACGGTTCGTCGTTCAGGAAGCTGAGACCATATCCTGGCGACCCAATCTGGCGTGAAGAGAAGCCCAGGTCCATCAATATGCCATCGACCTGATTCAGTCCCAAAGAGTGGGCTAAAGCCACCATATCCCCATAATTTCCAGCCGCTGAAACGAAGCGCTGGCCGAATGACTCCAACCGCAGGGCCGCCGCATCCCGTGACCGAGGGTCGAGATCCAAGCCCAACACCCGCCCTGTGGGATTTGAAGCCTCCAATATTGCTAACGAGTGCCCGCCCTCGCCCAAAGTGGCATCCAAGTAGACGCCTCCGGGCCGGACCGACAATGCGTCCAGCGACTCCGCGACCATCACGGGTTGATGAAGCGGTTCCTGGTCCATCTAATGGCCGACGCGCGTCATGGGCCACCAGCGCAAAATGTGCTGGCAGGCCGGGTCGCGCCAAATGATGTAAATCACCAAACGTCAAATCTGCCTTCGGCAAGCTGTTATTCGCGGCGATGTGCTTTCGTATTAACATAACGGAGTAATTTAAGAGAAATAAAAGGATGCAAAAAATATTGAATCGCTCAAATGCCTTGAAATGGGAGTCGACTCAAGGCCCTGCTCTCCGGTGCAATTGCGACCCCGTGGATTAGGCTTCAGAGTCGAGCCGAGGCTAAAAGTTGGGGCTTAGCACTGGCAATGGCACTGATGATTAATTGGGGATATTCCTCCGCCTCCGCACGTCAACACTTTCATTACCGCTTGTATGGGGTTGAAAATAACAATGTCCTACCGTTATTGTCAACCTTTTTTTAAGACCAGTTTTAACTTAATCTTGAAATATTGACCAAAATTGGTCGATTAACCAAAAATTGCAAGCTAATATTCCTTCTTGCTGCATTAATTCTTGGCCACTGCACATAAAACCTTGGGCACTACATCCGGGCGTTACATCCGGGCGCTACGTGCAGCTGGAAACTTTCTAGCCTAATGCTCAGGGGCAACAAACCATTGATGAACCTGCCGGTTAACCAACCAGGGAAAATCACAGTAGAGAAGCACAGTGGAATTGATGGTTCGTGAAGAAAGTGATCCGCGGGCAGCGTAGTCAGTGGTGAGAAAAATAGTTAAAGTTAGTTACGATAATGGGGGTCACTAGAAATGCAATTCTTAGTGATGTAGTTATTAATGAAAAGGTTGACAACAGTAGAACCAAACCGGAGAGCCAGACCGGATAAGACTATTGCTATGTGAAAGGTGGCCGAAACAGCGCTTGTAGGAGTTTTGACCACGATGCGCCCAATTTAGGGCACCCGTAAACCCATAATGCCGGGCGAAATTTGGTAGCTATTATTTCAGGAACTTTTGTTTCATTTGTTTCAACTGAAAGTGGATTATGCTATACTTGTGGCTACCGCAATCGACCGCCTAACTAGGTAAAATGCTACATCGGGCGGCCCATTTTTCAAGCCATTCCTTGGCCTCAAGTAAGGGCCTTTGCTGAGACTCGAACTTGGGCTAATTTGAGTGGACTATCCTGGAGAGGGTTAACCATTGAACGTTACCAAGGATTCGACCAGTCCTACCGAAGTCACTCTCAGCGTAGAGATGACCGCGGAGGAAGAAGAACCCTTTATCACTCGCTCTTACCGTAGACTGGTATCCAGAGTTAGAATCCCCGGTTTCAGGCCCGGTAAAGCTCCTAGGTCAATCGTTGAAAGGCAACTGGGCCGGCCCGCTTTGATTCAAGAAGCCTTGGAATTCATGGTCCCTGAGACCTTGGACAAAGTTCTCAAGGATGAGAATCTGCAGGCCTTCATGGAACCCCAATTGGAAATTCTGGAAATGGAGCCGGTGTCATTCAAGGCCGTTGTGCCCTTGGAACCGGTGGTCGATTTGGGTGATATTACTTCCATCGAACTGGAACGCCAGCCAGTGGAAGTCACCGACGAGCAAGTAAATGACCTTCTGGAACGGCTCCGGTACGATGCAGCCCCCTGGGAACCGGTGGACCGTCCCGCGAAATTCGGCGACCTCCTCAGCCTAAACGTCCACGGCGTCATTGCCGGAGAAGACGCGATAAACGACGAAGGCATCGACTACATTCCTGACCTAGAGAACCAATCGCCGATTCCAGGGTTTTCGGTATATATGGAAGGAATGACCGAAGGCCAAGAGAAAGAATTCGCACTGACCATCCCGGATGACCATGGCCAAGAGCAATACTCCGGCAAAGAATGCCATATGAAGGTAAAGCTACTCTCCATAAAGGAGAAGAACCTACCTGAACTGGATGATGAGTTCGCCAAAGGCGTCAGGGATGGCTACGAGAGCATGGAGGCCCTTACGGACTTCCTTCGCAATCAGTTAACCGAGCATGCCGAACATGCCTCCAACCGTCAGGCCGAGCAAGATGGCCTGGAAAAGTTGCTCGAAATCTCCACCGTCCAGGCCTCGGATATGATTTATGACCGCGAGTTGGACTCCCTCTACGAGGAGCGCGAACGGTCAATGCGTAATCAACGCTTGGATATGGACACTTACCTGAGCAACATAGGCAAGTCCGAAGACGAATGGCGGGAACAACTGAAACCCCAGGCAGAGCAGCGTCTGCGCACATTTTTGGTGTTGCGGAAGCTGGCCGAGAATGAAGATATCAAAGTCGAGCCTGAAGAAGTTCAGGCCGAGATTGATTCCATGCTGACCAACTCCGGGGACTCCCAGGACGTGATGCGGCAAGCATTTTCCACGGATAACGCCAGAGACTCGATCCGCTCTTCACTGTTTAGCAGGAAAGTGATGGAGCGACTGTTGGAAATCATCGAAGGAAGAAGCGAATCCCCAGAATCTTCAACGGAATCTCTGGGAGAATCATCCGGAGATTCCGGCGGGGAAAATTCCGTAGAAAATTCCGTAGGAACATCCGCAGAACCAACTGAAGAATCCTCCGGGGAAGCCGAAAGGTCTGAGACAGATGCGGTTGCCGAGGTTGACGAAACACCGGAACCTTAAGTCGATTAAATAAGGAGCACTCCCAAATGCTAAGTAACCCTCACGATTCGCAACTCTTTGCCCCTCAAAACATCATACCCATGGTCATCGAGACCAGCCCCCGCGGGGAAAGAGCATTCGATATTTATTCCCTCTTGCTCAAAGAACGAATCGTGTTCCTAGGCACACCCATCAATGACCAGATTGCGAATACCATCATCGCCCAACTGCTGTACCTAGAGCGGGAAGACCCGGACAAGGGCATCAACCTATACATCAACAGCCCCGGCGGCGTTATCAGTTCGGGACTAGCGATTTACGACACGATGAACCTGATTAACCCGGAAGTTTCCACCATCTGCCTGGGTATGACCGCAAGCATGGCTACCATACTTCTCTCCGGAGGGGCGAAAGGTAAAAGATATGCGCTGCCGAACTCCACCATTCATATGCACCAACCATTGGGTGGGGCGCAAGGACAAGCGACCGACATAGAGATTGCGGCCAGGGAAATCATCCGCCTGCAGGACAAAATCAGGACCATGCTTTCCCAGAATACTGGTAAGACCTACGATGAGATTGCCCGTGACACCGATCGGGACTTCTACCTCTCTGCTGAACAGGCGATGGAGTACTCCTTGATTGATGAGATTCTAGGCGCCAAGACTAACTCTAAAGACGACTCGAAAGATGACGCCAAGGCCGATTCCAAGGCCGATTCTAAGTAGCGTCTCGGAACAGAGACAATCCCTGCGGCCCTCCGGTTTCGCCAAGATATTCAGCAAAAATATGTGGCATAGGAGTGATTGGTGACTAGCACCAGAAACGGACCAAAACTAGGCCAATGTTCGTTTTGTGAAAAGGCGCAAGCCAGGTCTACTTTGGTCGTCGCTGGGCAGGGAAGAGCGGCAGTATGCTACGACTGTATCAAGGTATTGGGTCAGCTGCTTGATGAAGATGTCCCTCAACGGGAAGAGCCCACGGAGCCTCAAGGACCTCTGGTGCCAAGGGATATATATGCGCACCTAGACACCTACGTGGTATCCCAGGAGAAGGCGAAGAAAATCCTTAGCGTGGCGGTTTATAACCACTACAAGAGGATTTGGTCAGGGTCCAAGCGCTCCGATGTTGAACTCCAAAAGTCCAATATTTTGCTGATTGGCCCCACCGGCTGTGGCAAGACACTTCTAGCGGAAACTCTCGCCCGCACCCTTGATGTCCCCTTTGCTGTCTGCGATGCCACCTCCCTGACCGAATCGGGATATGTAGGAGAGGATGTTGAAAATATCCTTCTCAGGCTTATTCAGTCCGCTGACTGGGATATTCCCAAGGCTGAGAAGGGCATCATCTATATCGACGAGATAGACAAAATTGCTCGCAAAGAGGGCATAAACCGGTCAATCACTAGAGATGTTTCCGGCGAGGGTGTCCAGCAGGAACTACTCAAGATTATCGAGGGGTGTGTGGCCAACGTGCCTCCCCAAGGCGGCCGCAAGCACCCCCACCAAGAATTCCTCCAGATCGACACCAAAAATGTGCTATTCATCTGTGGCGGCTCCTTCGACGGCTTGGAAGAAGTGGTTGCCAAGAGGGTGGAGTCCGGTTCCACCAAGATGGGATTCTTGGCCGGCGGTAGAACCAAAGCCGAAGTCGAAGGTAGCTACTTGAGCAACACAACTCCCGAAGACCTTTTGGAGTATGGCTTCATCCCAGAGATGGTTGGCCGGTTGCCGGTGGCCGTGGCATTGGAACCTCTGGACAAAGAAGCCTTGATTCGTGTGCTCACCGAACCAAAGAATGCGATAGTCAAGCAGTACCATGAGCTCTTTAGCATGGACGGTGTAGAGTTGGAATTTACTGAAGACGCACTAGCCGCCGCCGCAGACCGCGCTTTGGAGCAGCAAACCGGCGCAAGGTGTTTGCGCTACGTGATTGAAGAAACGTTGATGGATGTTATGTACGACCTGCCTTCGGTCCCAGAGGTCGTTAAATGCGTCGTTGACGGCCCGGCGATTCTGGGTGAGCGCAACCCAACGCTAATCACCGATAAAGGTAAAACATTTTATCTCCCCATGGGCCCGATTCAAAAATCCGCCTGATTAACTAGCGGTTACTGTTTCGGCGCCTACCAGGGTATGTCCTTGACGACTAAACCCCGCAACCCTTCCGTCCTGTTCATAAGACGCCCACAGTTAATTTGAACCGGGCTCCACTCCCCATAACACCGAGTTTCCCAACATTATTTAACTAGGACGTCACCCTTTGGTCCACGCCGATGACTACGAAGCATAATTAGCCTAGGTCAGGCGTAAACCAGTTCACATAATGAGGCTAACTTGGTTGACATCAACCATTGAAATATAATATATTCCATCAAACTTCTATGCGGACAGGAGGTTGTATGGTAACGGCGATTAACGATGATATGTTCAGTGGGGCGGCAATCGAAGACCCGTACGCCTACTATGGTCAAATTCGATCAGAAGATCCCGTCCATTGGAATGAAAAATATAATCTTTGGGTTCTGACCCGTTACGAAGACGTGGTGTGGTGCACCCGTCACAACGAGTTGTTCTCTTCCGCGGTTTTCAAGAACGACCATCGCGACCCATACCCTCAGATTGATGAATCTGATATGGGTTTATACGACGACGTTAGAAAGTTCTTCGCCAGTTGGTTCATTCAGCATGACCGGCCCGTGCACATGGACATGCGTAGAGTGCTCCACGGCTACTTCACGCCAAAGGCGATGGAGCAGTGGCGCCCCATGGTCAAGTCGGTCATCAAAGATTTACTTGATGAGGCTGACGAGCAAGGCGAAATGGACATCATGCGAGACTTCGCCACCCCGTTGCCTTTGTTCGTCATAGCCCAAATGATGGGAATGCCCTACGAAGACCGGAAATTCATCCGTGTATTGGCCGAGAAACTCTTGTTCATTGGTCGCGGCGATATAGGCCGGATGAAGCCCCTGCACGATGGAATTTACGAGTTAATCGATTATCTATCTCCTGTTGTTGAGGAGAGGATCAAGCACCCAGAAGACGACTTTATCTCCGTGTTAGCCGATGGTGAAAGACGAGGGATTTACACTCGTGAACAGGTAGTTTCCAACGCCATTCTACTATTGCTGGCCGGTCACGAGACCACCATAAACCTGATTTGCAACGGTTCCCTAGCTTTCATGCAGCACCCGGATCAATGGAGGCTGTTAAAAGAAGACCAGGGCGATGTTGTTCCACCGCTGATTAACCGGGCCACGGAGGAGTGCCTTCGGTTCGACCCGCCGGTGAAATCCATCCAACGCATAGCGGTTGAGGACGTGGAGTTGGGCGGCAAACTAATCCGCAAGAACGACCGAGTGCGTTGGTTTATATCTGGAGCGAACCGGGACCCGGAACAGTTTGAAAATCCCAACACCTTCGATATCAACCGTTGGCCCAATGCCCACGTTGGCTTTGGTTCCGGGATTCATCACTGCTTGGGTGCTACCTTGGCTCGATTGGAAGGGCAGGAAGCATTTAAGGCATTGGCCGAAAGGTATGACACGCTGAACCTGAAGACCAAACAATTCGATTATCAGCCCAGCATCACCTTTAGGTCCCTAAAAGCTCTTCCAGTGTCCCTGAATTAGATAGGATATAGAGAGGAGCAAATGGCTGGAAAACTTCAAGTATCAATCGACCTAAATGTCTGCGTCGGGAACGCCATGTGTCCCCATCTTGCGGGCAAGACTTTTGACCTTGATGACAACCGTCAAGGTCATGTGATTGACCCCAACGCAGACACCAGGGAGAACGTCATGGAGGCCGCCGAGGCTTGCCCAGTGAGCGCAATCACCGTGGTTGACACAGAATCCGGCGAACAGCTATTCCCGTAAAAATCCTGATCGGCAAAATAGTCACTTGACTGGAACTAAAGAAGTCCTCCCTACAGCAATGTTGGGAGGACTTCTTTTTAATCGGTTGCTCTTTGCCGGGTTTTAGTTCGCTGATTCCTAAGTGACGAAAATAATCCGTGCCCATCGTTTAGGAGTGCATGCGGGTCATCTCGATAGCTCCAATCCGTCTGCTGCCATCGCCTTAAGGATATCCTCATCTAGGCACAATCCCGTGGAGTTTGCCGTGGATATCGGGTGACCTGCCCCGTCAGTCAAATGGCCGTCTCGGAGGATTACTTGGCCTTTGGCCACGGACCGGAGTGTTTCCAATAAAAGATACGGTTCTCGCTGGAATTGCGCCTGGCGAATCCGCTGGAACAATTCCAATTCCTCACCCCGGGTCGCCTTTAGTTCACTCAGGCTTTCTTGATCTAATTCCGCCCAAAGAGGAGCAAACGCACCACCGGTTATGGGTACGGTGCAGAAAGAAAGAACTGGGCCGCGGTCAACATCCTCAGTGGCTAGGTGCACCATGGCTCCGGTGTGGCTGGACCGGGATTCCATGAGTTCCCAGATTACTTCCTGCCAAGTGCCAATGGGACCGGTGGGTAAAGCAGGGTGCAGGTTAAGGAGATGGTAGGCCCGGCACATTGCTCCGCTGACAATCAGCATGTAGCCGGCCAGGACGCATACGTCGGGAGTGAACGGAGAGAGTAAGTCCATAACCTGCTGGTCGTATTCGTCCCGGTGGTCGGAAAACCGACCCGGTCTGCTTCGCCGAAATTCTTGCGAAGACAAAGTGACCAGAGACAGACCGAATTTCTCTACCAGTTTGAAGTACTCGTCCGAGCCTTCCGCTTCACCCCTTTTGCGGTTGCTGAAAACGAACTCTATTTGGGCATCCAACCGCCCGCCAAGAATCTGCTGTTGAACGAATTGCAGCAGACCCCTGGAGCCCTCACCCCGCCCTGTGGAAAACCACCCAATCCTAAGCAACGGCTAGTCCCTTGCGCAGTTTCGAGTTCCCTTCAACCTAGAGGTTCATTCCTCGGAGGTATCTAATTCCGACTCCTCGGTTAGCCCCAATTGCCCCGGCAGAATGTCTTCAGGGGCATCCAAACCCTGGTTATAGGAATCCTTCAACGTGGTTATCTTGAGTTCCGCTTGTTCTAATAGTTGATTGCAATGGCGGACCAAGCTCATGCCCTGTTCGTACAGGGCCGTCGCGCCCGTCAAGGTAAGACCTCCCTCCTCCAGTGAAGACGCCGTTTCGCTCAATAGAGCAAAAGCATCTTCGAAGGTCAAGGAGTCCAGGTTCGGTGTGGGACCAAGCTCCGGTTCCGAGCCTGAGCCGCTACCAGATGTTTTGGCCAATTAGGTGCCTCGCCCAAGAAAAATGAGCCCGGTGCAGGTTTGCATTATAAACGGCCGGATAGCGTTGCGGGTAGAGTTCTCAGAGTAGCAACTCCAATTGCTCCGTTTGCTGATGTTTCGCCGATTTCCTTTTTTTGCGCAACGGTTTTGCTGACGCGCCGGTTCCGGCTGTGGCTGCCACGGTGCCATCGGCTACCGTTATGCTCAAGTTGTCCCCGGTAGCAACATGGGAAGTTTTACTCACTACAACTCCGGAGGCCACATTCTCCACCACAGAAAATCCACGGGCCAACGTAGCCGCCGGGTCTAGGGCTCGCAATCGGTGCTCCATGCCTTGGATTCGGGATTCAGCCAATGATAGGCCTGCGGACGCTCCGGATTGCGCTATCCGGCCAAGGTCGTTTACCCGCCTTCTCCATACTTCCAGGTTTGGTAGCCCCGAGTCCATGCGGCGAACTAGCGCGGACAATAATGCCCTCCGGTTCTCCAATTGGTAGTAGATGGCTCGGTGGGAGTCCTCCGCCAACTCGTCCAACTGGCGTAGCAAATTCTCACGGTCAGGCACAACCAATTCAGCTGCCGCCGAAGGTGTTGGAGCGCGGACATCAGCAACTTGGTCGGCCATGGTGAAGTCTGTCTCGTGGCCGATGGCGCTCACCACCGGCGTCCTGCTGGCATATATGGCTCGGGCCACCACCTCTTCGTTAAACGGCCAAAGGTCTTCCAGAGAGCCACCGCCCCGGGCGACGATTATCACGTCTGCTTGTCCTTCCCGGTCCAGCCTTTCCAATGCCGCGGCGATGGACGGAGCCACATCGATCCCTTGCACTGGGGTAGGCGATAATACCACTTCAACCAAGGGGTAGCGGCGACCGAGCACGTTTGTGATGTCGTGGAAGACCGATCCCGACGAGGAAGTGACCACGCCCACCACCTTGGGAAACCGGGGCAACTGCCGCTTCCGTGAAATCTCGAACAGTCCCTCCGCTTCCAGGCGGAGACGGAGCCGCTCCAACTCCAAGGCAAGCTCGCCGACTCCTTCAGGCATGGCGATGTCCACCATGAAATCTGTGGAGCCACGGGGCGCATAGAAAGAGATGCGACCGTGGGCCGACACCGTTCCTCCGTTGGCCAGGATGTCCGACCCCGCTTGTCCGCGGAACATCACGCAGTTGAGCAGGTTCTGGTCGTCTTTCAAGGTGAAGTAGGAGTGCCCAGAAGAAGACACTCGAAGGTTGGACACCTCACCCAACACCCAGAGGTCGTTGAGCAAAGAATCGCTCTCGAAGTATTGCTTGATGTGGGTTGTGACCTGGCTAACTGTGTAAACAGGCACGGTATTTTTCCAAAGACCGGATTGTGAATGAACGCCTGATATGCTGCCGATAAGGTCTGAGGTCGCTTTGGTCAGGGAACAATAGAGGGGTCGAGCGATGGACCTTGATTAATGTGCGGTGGGTTTTTGAAAGAGCCTGGGTATCTGCTTACTCTTGGCTTACCCGCTCAGTGTACTCGCCGTTACGGGTGTCGACGCGAATCACCGCGCCCTGGGTGATGAACATAGGCACAGTCACCCGCAAACCGGTTTCCATGGTGGCTGGCTTGGTACCGCCTTGGGCTGTGTCGCCCCGGAAGGACGGAGGTGTTTCTACGACTTTCAAGTCCACATGGGTGGGGAGATTAACGTTGATGGCTGCGCCCTTGTAGAAAACTACTTCGACGATCATTTGCTCGGTGAGGTAGTCCAAGGTTGACCCCAGCAGTTCCTTGGTCAGTTCATACTGGTCGAAGCTTTCTTGGTCCATAAAGTAATAGAACTCGCCGTCGGTGTAGAGATATTGAGAGGGCCGATTGGACATGTCGGCGACGGAAAACTGAGTGCTGTACTGCTGAAACGTGCGCTCCACAACGGCGCCGGAGAGCAGGTTTTTCATTTTAATGCGAGTTACGGGCGCCCTTTGTTGCATCTTATGACGCTCGTAGTCCATGATTTGCCACGGCTGTCCATCCAACTCAATGACCAAGCCGCGGCTTAAGTCTCCAAAGCTAATACTCAATTGAGTGAACCTCCAATTTTCCAGCCATCACCGGCCATCAACAGTTGGCGATTGAGCGATTCCAGCCCTACTTGGACGCTTTGCTTAGGGGAATGGCTCCGTCTTTGCCCAAGATGACGATGTCTTCGATGCGGATTCCACCCCAGCCGGTGATGTAGATGCCTGGCTCCACCGTGAACACAGTATCTTGGTCGAGAACGTCATCGGACTTGGGCGATACTCTGGGATTTTCGTGGACGGCCAAGCCTACACCGTGGCCCAAGCTGTGGCCGAAGTTATCTCCATAACCCGCTTCGGCAATCACGACGCGGGCCAAATTATCACACTCTTCCCCGGTCATGCCGGTTTTGACCGTGTTGATGGCCGTCAGTTGAGCGCCCAGCACGATGTCATAGACGTTGCGGAAAGTTTCGTCGGGCTCGCCCACGACCACAGTGCGGGTGATATCCGAACAGTAGCCGCTGGCGATCGCGCCCATGTCAATCACGATGGGCTCTCCTCGCTGGATGGCTCGGTCGGAAGGCTGATGATGCGCCATTGCACCGTTGGGCCCGGAGGCTACGATTGTGTCAAAACTCAAGCCATCGGCCCCAAAGTCCCTCATGGCTTTTTCCATGCGCCAGGCTACTTCCTTCTCGGTCATCCCTTCGGTTATCTCAGGGCAGACTGCCTCCATAGCCGCATCGGAAGCGTCGATGGCCTTTTGCAGCAACCGTAGCTCGCTGTCATCTTTTATGGTCCGCTGCTGTTCTGCCATGCCTGATGCGCCAATGAGAGAAACGCCATTCAGAGACTCATCCTTCTTCAAGGCCTCGAGGAGTGAATCATGAGTGGCGACAGTCATGTCCTGGCTCTCGAACCCGAGACGCTTAACGCCAGTTTCTTTCAGCCATTCCACAAGCCAGTCCCAACCGCCGCGCCCCTGCACGACCCGGTAATTCTCTGCTTGGTTTGCTGCTTGCTCGGTGTACCGGGAATCGGTCACCAAGACTGGTTGGTCGTTGGAGATAAGCAGATAGCCCGCGGAGCCTGAAAAGCCAGACAAGTAGCGCCGGTTTTCTGAGGACGAAATTAGCATTCCATCCAGGTTCTTTTCCGGCAACTGGCTCAACAGTCCAGATACGCGGTCTTTCATTCCGGTTCCTCCAGTTTATTTACTTCTAAAATCGAACTTCACGGCTATTTTCTGGGTCAATTTTCTTGGGCGATTTCGGCGATGATGTCTAAAGCCGCAGTATAGCTTCTCCAACCGAACCCCGCAATCTGACCACGAGCGACGTCGGAGATGACCGAGTGCCTGCGGAATTCCTCCCTGGCGTGGATATTGCTCAGGTGTACTTCAATCACAGGCACACTGGCGTCAATCAAGGCATCCTTCAGGGAATACCCGTACATGGTGAGCGCTCCGGGATTAATGATGATCCCCTGGATATCACCCCAATGTTCTTGAATGCAAGTGACGATTTCCCCTTCCAAGTTCGATTGAAAGAAGTCCACATCAACCTTCAACCCTTGTGCCTGGACGGTAAGTGCATGATTAATCTCGTCCAAGGTCTTGGTGCCATAATGACCGGGCGACCGGCGACCTAATACATTGAGATTTGGCCCATTTAAGATCAAAATCTTTACCACTGCTAATCAGCCTCCATACACCAGGCACTTTCTACGATTGTTTGTCTTGAAGTCGTTGGTCCTGGCGTTCGTCGTCGGCCAGTTGGTTATCCGCCACTGGCGATGGACCATCGTCAGGAACGTCGGAACGGGGATGGTGAGTCATATAAGCGGCCAACGCTTCCTGTTTGGTCACGTGGGTGTATATCTGAGTGGTAGTTGGGCTGGAATGGCCCAATAATTCCTGAATTATACGAAGGTCTGCTCCACCCTCCAGCATGTGGGTGGCGAAGGTGTGTCTCAGGGTGTGAGGATGCACGCCATCTCGAGTTCCTGCTTCGGACGCATAACGCTTTACCAATGTCTCAAAGCTGCGGCGCGATAGGCGCTGGCCATACCTGTTCAGGAACAGGGCTTGCTCAGGCGCCGGATTACCTTGGGCCAATTGAGGACGTCCTTCTTCCAAATAGCGGGCCAACGCCTTCTCAGTCGGCTTGCCAAAGACTACCCACCGCTCTTTGGCGCCCTTGCCGCGCACCAATATCTCCTTGCGTCCCAATTGTAAGTCTTTTGCGTTGAGGCCATGGATTTCCGCCAAACGCACGCCGCATGAATACAATATTTCCAGGATGGCCTGATCTCTGATGCCCAGCGGACTCGTGGTTACCGGTGCGTCCAAGAGCCTGCCCACCTCCCGTTTGCCTAGAAATCTGGGCAATGGTTTCTCTACCTTCAATCGAAAGCTACGGCCTGAAGGCACCGGCGTAGACTGAAATAGACCTTCTTGAACTAAAAATCGATAAAAAGATCGCACTACCGTGAGCTTCCTGGCCATGCTGACTCTGGCAAATCCTTCGTCCCGGCTTTTTTGAGCGCTTCCTCTTTGCATGACTAAGGATTTGTTGCTGGGCGTTTTTCCCCCACGGTCTTTTTTTCCACGGTCCTTTTTTCCAACAGTGGCCAGCCATGCCAGATAGTTGCGGACCATGAACCGGTCCATGGCCAGGGGTTCTAGGCCCATCTCGGCCATGAACTTCCGAAAAGATGCTAAGTCGTCCAGATATATGCGCACCGTGTTCTCACTGAGCCCTTTTTGGCCCCTGAGAAATGGCGGGTAGCGTCGAACTAGTTCGTCAAACTGGGCCAGCCGCTTATCCGAATGTACGTCAGTTTCGGGCAAGGGAATCAATCTCCAGGCCGGTCATAGCGTTTGTTAGAGCATGTAGCCGCACTGCAAAGCGTAGCGTCATGGCGTGGTCGGCCATAAAATAGAATCCCCCCATGCTTCCCTTTGGCCAAGGGGTGTAAGGGGGGATAATGATGCAAAGTTGTCTCCAACCGGTACTGCCCGTTGGCTTTGCCGGGCCGTTTTCGAACTTCAGTCTCCAACCTTGACTAGGTCTTCAGATTCCGCTGGCTCTTCGCCAACTTCCCCACCGATGCCTTCGCTCCAATCGCAGGCCGTACAGGCTATGGTGGAGCGATTTGCTTCCACCACTAAGCCATTACATTCCGGGCACGGGGTGGGCATTGGTTTCTTGTTGCTTATGAAATCGCATTCCGGATACCGAGAGCAGCCGTAGAAGGACCGTCCCCTACCTCGGGCTTTACGCTCAACTATATCGCCACCGCAATCGGGTTTGGGGCACTTGGCACCGGTCTTTTTCAATATTGGCCGGGTGTGCTTGCAGTCCGGGAAACCGGTGCAGGCCAGGAATCGGCCAAAGCGCCCTGTTTTAATCACCATGGGCCGCTCGCATTCGGTACAGACCTCGTCGGTCTCCTCTTCAACCTTGGTCTGAGGCATTGACTCTTGAGCCTCTTCCAAAGCCTTTTGGAATGGGTCGTAGAACTCACCCAACATTGGAACCCATTCACGCTCGCCCCTGGAAACATCGTCCAGTTCTTCTTCCATCTTGGCGGTGAACTCCAGGTCCATTACGTCGGTGAAGTATTTGACCAAAAGTTCAACTACGGTTGTGCCAAGAGGAGTGGGCACCAAGCGGGTCTGTTCTTTGATTACGTAGTTGCGGGCCAACAATGTTCCTATCGTCGGCGCGTATGTGCTGGGACGGCCAATCCCTTGTTCTTCCATAGCCTTGATTAGCGTGGCTTCAGAGAACCGGGGAGGCGGCTCCGTAAAATGTTGCACCGCATCCAGTTTTTGGCAATCCAGTTTGTCCCCTAAGGTCAGCTCAGGCAATGCCTGCCTTCCGTCTTCCACTGTCCCGTCGTCCCTGCTCTCCAGGTATACCGTTCGGAACCCGGCGAATTTAAGGACGGACCCGGTCGCACGGAATATGTAAATGTTGCTCGAATTCTTGCATGCCGCCTCAATGTCGGCTGTGGTTGCTTCCGACCGGGCATCGGCCATCTGGCTGGCCAACATCCTGTCCCAAATCAACTTATAGAGTTTGAATTGGTCACTGCTTAAATGTTCTTTTATGGCCTGGGGCTCCCGAATGATGGAGGTTGGCCTGATGGCTTCGTGAGCCTCCTGGGCGCTCTTGGATCGAGTTTTATAGGTCTTGGGTTTATCGGGTAGATAGTCCTTGCCGTACTTCTTGGAGATGTAGCGCCGAACCTCGGTTATTGCCGTGTTTGCCACTTGAACCGAGTCTGTCCGCATGTAGGTAATCAGGCCGACTTGGCCGCCTTCGCCCACTTGAAGTCCTTCGTACAGCTGCTGGGCAATGCTCATTGTCCTCTGGGCGGTATACCGCAGCTTGCGTCCTGCCTCTTGCTGTAGGGTACTGGTAGTGAAAGGAGCAGTGGGCCGTTGCCGCACGTCCCGCTTTTTGACTTCTCCCACGGTGTACGTTGCGTCCTGAAGCTCCGTCTCGTATTTCCGAGCCTCAACTTCCTTGGCAATGTCTATGCGGCCCTTTTGACCTTTGACCGAATGAAGCACGCCATTGAACGGATCATCCTTGGACTTGGCTAGTTTTTGCTTCTGCAACCGGGCTTCTAATGTCCAGGATTCCACGGGGATGAAAGCCGCAATCTCTTTCTCTCGATCCACGACCATTCTTAAAGAAACCGATTGTACCCGCCCTGCGGATAGGCCTCTCTGCACCCTTCGCCACAGCAGAGGACTGATTTGATAGCCTACCAACCGGTCTAAGATTCGCCGCGCTTGTTGGGCGTTGACCAGTTGCATGTCGATGTCGCGGGGGTGTTGAAATGCTTCTTCCACGGCTTCTTTGGTAATCTCGTGGAATACCACTCTCTTGGGGGCCTGAGGCCGGTTGTCCCATTCCGCTGCCGTTTGCAGGTGCCAGGAGATTGCTTCGCCTTCTCTGTCCGGGTCTGTGGCCAGATAAATCTCTTTCGCTTCCTGGCCAGCTCTCTTCAGCTCTTTGACGATGTTTTTCTTGTCCTGCATCACAATGTATGAAGGCACGAAACCTTGCTCGATGTCCACGCCAATCTTGCTCTTGGGGAGGTCTCTGACGTGTCCTTGGGAAGCCGTGACCAGGTATTTACGGCCCAAGATTTGACCAACGGTTCGGGCTTTGGCCGGAGACTCTACGATAACCAGGCTTTTTCCGACTGCGCTGCCCAGTGAGAACTTCTTGGCCGGAGCCTTCTTTCGGCCCTTGCCAGTAGTTTTGCTTGCTGTTTTACCAACTGTTTTAGCAGCTGCCTTACCGGCTACTTTGGTAGTTGTCTTAGCCGCAGCTTTGGACTTTGGTTTCGTTGCGGCTTTTGTGCTTGTGCTAGTTGCCATATATCGCGGTTCTCTCCTGCATCCGTACGTAGTGCATGCAACCTACCTGCTTCACCTTCCCCTTAAGTTCTAGGATGGTGAGCATACTGCTGACAGCAGTTATCGGCAGGCTGGCGCTCTTCCTTATATCGTCAATATGAAGCGGTTGGTCATCCAAATATCGAAGCAGTACCGCCTCGTCAATATCCTCTGTTCCCACATCTAAGGGCAACTCAAATTGCTGGGCCACCACACTTAGGTTCAGTTCTTCCAGAATGTCCTGATAACCGGAAACCAACTTTGCGCCCTGTTTAATCATTCGGTTGGTAAACCCGCTGGCCGGAGAAAAGATGCTTCCCGGCACGCAGAATACCTCCCGGTCTTGCTCCAGTGCATGTTGCACCGTCCAGATTGCGCCACTGGTTTCCGATGCTTCTATTACTAGAGTACCCAGACTCAAGCCGCTAATCAAGCGGTTTCGACGGGTAAAACTACGAGGGTTTGGCCGAACACCCAATGGATATTCACTGACGACGGCCCCATTTTCCGCTATGCGGCGGGAAAGCCCTGAGTGCTCGGAAGGATAAACGATGTCCAATCCATTGGCGACCACGGCTATGGTTCGTCCACCATTTTCGATGGCGGCGCGGTGGGAAATACCGTCAATACCCCTGGCTAGGCCGCTGACAATGGTGATTCCGTTTTTGGATAAATCGCCGGTCAAAACGCTGGCCGCCTCTCGTCCGTAAGTGGTGGGGCCGCGTGTGCCCACCACGGCAACGGCCCTCTCGTCTTCGGGGAGAATCGAACCTTTGATGTAGAGGACTGGAGGCGGATCTGGAATTTCCTTGAGTCGCCATGGATATTCGGCATCACTCCAGGTGACGGCCTTCACTGAAGCTCTCCGTAGTTTCTCCATCTCGCTATCGGGAGAAAAGCTCTCTCGGGCAGCCAATATTGCCTTGATGGGAGCGTCTTCGATTCCCGCTGCCTTGAGTTCACCGAGGCTGGCTGCCCAGGCTTTTCCCAAGTCTTCAAAATGAGCTTCCAAACGACGAAATCTAACCGTGCCCAAGAGGGGAACGCGACTCAAAGCTACCCAATACTTTATGTCGTCTGTGTGGCGGATTCTAGCACAGCGGATATTTACCAACAATCGCTATATGTCTTTGACCCACAGTCACCAAACGTTATCCACGTTTCATTTTCAATAAGACCGGTGGCCTCATCATCTCCATGTCATTGCGACCAGATCGAAGAATTTAATTCGTGAACTTGGACACATTGATATTGCCTAAGTTTACGAATGACAGTTAAGGAAATAATCGGCGATGCAGGTGAAAGGAACATGTTCTAGGCTTATGCTAGACTTCCCAAAGGCCGGATGCACCGACTCTTGCCGGACTCAAATACAACTAGAGGGCGGCAAAGCGAAAATGGGTTGTTTAGCAGATATCTTGAGATCGGTTCTGGCCCTTGTGCTGGGTGTCGTCGTGTTTTTCGGCTTCTTGTTCTTGCTTTTCTTCAGCAACGTCACCGATAAACTATTGAGTTCTGAGTTCTATACCGACACCATATCCGGTGAGGATACCTACAACCGGGTATATGACGAAGTGCTATTGGACCCGGAATTGCTGGGAACCACCCAAGACTTGTTGGGCGATATTCAAGTTATCAGCCAAGAAGAGATAGTTGGTCTACTCCGGCAGATTGTTTCACCGGCCTATCTCCAAACGCAAGTCGAAGGTTCGATTCAGCGAACCGTGGATTATTTCAATGAAGAAAGGGATACGCTGGAGCTTTACGTGGAATTTGGGCCGCCGCTGGCGAATATTAAACCAGTGCTGTTTAGATATATCGACCAGCGCATCGAAAGCCTGGTTTTGCAGGATTTGGGCCGGCCCGAATGCACACCTGACCGGGTCAACCAACTGGCTGACGGTTACGCTTCCCGATGGAGCGACCTAGCCGACGGTAAGGTTCCTCAAAGCGTGCCATCTTTGGAGTCTTTGAACACTGCTTGTAGGGGCCTCATCTTTGATGTGGCGTTTACCACAGTAGTGTCTGGAAGCTCTCTAAATGACGATGCCAAAGCTGGATTGTTGGCTATAGAGGGCGATATCAGGCGAGAGTTTGTCGTGGAGGGAGACACCCACCGCGTAATGAAGCTGGCGGCGAGGCCTCTGGCTACGCCACTCATGGACGATGCCATAGATCGAATCAGGGAAGAGTTGGACGGCCAAGACCGTTTGGACCTGATTCACCGTCTGGCCCAATGGAATGACGATTTCACCGAGGCTGAGTTGAGAGATGACATTGAAACCAGCAGGGAATGGCTGAATCGGGGGCGCACCGATCTGGGGAAACCGGCTACTTGGGCCATGCTTATTGCCGGGTCGATTATTATGGGGTTGATTTACTATCCCAGCCTGAAGAATGCATTGCGCTGGCCCGGCGTCACTCTGTTTTTGACCGGCCTGGTTTTCTTCGTCGCTGGAAAGGTAGCCGAATCTCGGGTGCCCGATGGTCTACAAGACCTGGTAGAACGAAGCAGCAATGAGATATCGGGTGTGCCGAATTCAGTAACTGACCTGGGTGGAGACCTTCTGGTGTCCTTCGGCAAGCAATTGACCAGCGGCATCGACGGTCCTGCTCTCACCCTCTTGATAATTGGGGCATTGCTTGTCGGGGCTTCATTCTTTGCATTCCTGATTGGGCCCTTGTTCCTGCCGGTCACCACTTCACGGCTGGTGCTGCGGATACTGGGCATGCTCCGCGCGCCGTTTCGCAGGGGCGGCGGTCAACCCCCTGCTCAAGGACCCGGCGGCATGGACGTGAGCCAGTCGCCTTAAAAAAGCGCGACGGGGTTCACCGGGGAGCCGGTTACGTTTCTGAGACGAAGGGGCGCCAGGGTCAACATAAACTCGTATCTATTTCGCTCCCGACAGGCTTGTGACAGTTCCTCCAAGTTGGCATTGTCGATTAGACAAAGACCCATTGTCACCAGGCACATGACATGCAACGGCGAGCCTATGGTGGGATACTGGCTGGGCCGCACATCGTTGGGCGTGTCGGTGCCCAGCATGGCTATTCCTCTTTCCTTGAACCAGGGTGTGCAAGCGACCTGACAGGCCACACCCGGCTCGGAATTGGGCACTGGTCCCGACTCTAATCTTCTGCGGTAATTGCCGGTGCGGACCAGCAAGATATCGCCTTCTTCAACCTTCACGCCATGCAGCGCCTCAGCGGCATCCAAGTCTTCGGGCATCACTGGCTTGTCGGCAGTCAGCCAATCAACACCCCGCACCAAAGGTATGTCCAAAAGAATACTTCTGGTGACGATTCCTTGGGAGGCGGGCTCGATGGAGTGACTCTGAGCGCCCTCGCGGGAGGTTATCGCGCTGGAAGGTGTGCCGTTGTACATCTTGCCTTGCCAAGAATAATGGGACAAAGCGTCGATGTGGGTGATGGTCTGACCATGGAAAACCATGCCGATGAATTCGGCAGCGCCGCGTCGGCTCACCTGCCGCTCCGGAGGGTCGGTGTCCCGGCCTTCGCCGCTGTCGACCATGTACCGCTGTACCTGGAATGATATGTCGGGCGCCATCTCGGTCAAGATTGGCCGGGCGCAGCTTACCGGGGTGCCTTCTTGAACCAGAGCGGCGGCCGCTTTGCGTTTGGATGGAGTAATCAGGTTGAAACACCCCAATTGGTCGTCATCTCCCCACCGGCCCCAGTTGCTAAGAGAATTCATCCACCCAAGGACCTGCGTTTCGGTTGGTATGTTAGTTGGTTTCTCTGCTGCCATTCGGTATTGCTCCTAATTTGGGGCTTGATTGGCTCTGGAAATGTTTGGTAACAAAGCGTCGTAACACTCGATGACGCTATAGTTTGGCTTTAATGAACGCAGGATAGCCCCGCAAGAACTCGGCAGCGCTTTGGGCCCGGCGTCCCTCTAGTTGGACTGACTTGATTTCCAGCAACCCGTCTTGTGTGGCTATGGCCATTGGTGAATCGTGACCGGAGATAGACAACACCTGGCCAGGCTCATTATTCTGACGTGCATCAGATTCAAGTGTTAGAGGCGCCACATCCAAGAGCTTTAATATTTTTCCTTCCCAACGTGTGAATAAACCAGGCCATGGCGTAAAAGCCCGGCGGCGGCGCTCCAACTCCACTGCGGAAAGGCACCAATCGGCTTCCCCGTCGCTGCGTTGGAGTTTGCTGGTCAATATTGCCCTGGCAGCGTCTTGATTGATTGCAGGCACTTGACCGGCGATCCATGGCTCCAAGTTTTCCAACAACAATTCGCCGCCGAGCTGAAATAAGGTGGGGGTTAAATCCTCGGCGGTTTCACTCCCGGACAATGGAAAACCCCGCTGAGCGATAATTGGCCCGGTATCCATATCTTCGTCCAACAACATCAGGGTCACCCCCGTTGCAGTTTCTCCATTCAAAATGGCCGTTGCCACCGGAGATGGCCCTCGGTATTTGGGCAACATCGAAGGATGAATGTTCAAACAGCCGTGGTCTGGAGTTGAAAGCACGCCCTTGGGCAGCAACTTGCCATAGGCGGCCACCACTATTACGTCGGGTCGGAGATCAGCCAGTTCTTGCTGTGCCGGTTCCGGCCGCAGCGTTGTCGGTTGGAAGACGAGTAAGCCGCGCTCCAACGCAAATACCTTCACCGGCGGCATCTCTACCTCGCGGCCTCTGCCCTTTGGCCGGTCCGGGGGAGTATAGACGCCAACGACGTCGATACCCGGACCGGAAACCAAGGATTCTAAGACCGGGACTACATCTTCGGGCGTTCCCATGAATAATAAACGCAACGGTACTCCTGGCCTAATCGTGTCGGGGGCCCAATCATTGGGTGTAAATGTGAAGAGACTGGGGCAACCATCCAGTGCCAAGAATCGCTGGAAAAACCAATAAATAAATCAGCGGAAACTGGTCAAACCAACAAATTTGGCCCTGGGGAAAGGCTCAATATAAAGGCTCAATATAAACGCTGAATATATTGACACCAAGTGGTACGGTTGCTAGAATTACTCAACCGTTGTGCGGAAGCCGTCGCGGAAATAAAGAAGGAGGTGATAGCGCATGAAAGTTAGTTTAACACGCAGGGGTGATGGTAGGCATCTGTCTGGACACGACGAGGTGATCGTCTCCTAAAGACCTTCTTTAAAACGAGAACCCGTTCGTCGGGCCCAGACCAATGTCTACCATCGCCCCTCGTAACCCCGGTTATCTTAGGGCGTCTTAAACGGCAGTGGCTGGGCCCGATGGTTTTTTCAAAACAGTCATTATTTCAAATTTAATATACTGGCCCAAAGGCGGGTCCTTAGAGGAATAACGCGGATTCCCAACGCCTTTGCAGCCACCAAATCTGGCAGTGGAACCCCTGCACGTCCAGGGGTTTTATTTTTGTTTTCCAGCTATGCGATAGGCGGCTCCGGAGATTGACAACCGCCTACCCTCGGCTTAAAATCGCCCTAGCGCACGACCCGCAGAGGGCGTGTGGGAGAATACATGCTACGAATTCGGCTAAGAAGGGTAGGAAAAAAAGGAAATCCGTCATATAGAATCGTGGTGGCGGAATCTAGATCACCACGAGACGGTGCCTACCTGGAATGGATTGGAAACTACGACCCAATGGCAGACCCCCCTGCAATCACGCTAAAAGAAGACAGAGCTGGCCATTGGCTTTCCCAAGGCGCTCAGCCTTCCGATGCTGTGGCCCGCATCTTGGATAAAAGCGGATTATTCCAGCGAACGGAAGAGTTCAGCAACGTTACCAGCAAATCTGGCGATTTGGCGACCGCAGTTGAGGCTCCTCCCGAAGCGCCAACCGTAACAACCACGGCCACGCCAGCCGCAGTGGTTGAAGATGCCCCTGCGGACGAAGCCCCCGCAGATGAACCAGCGCCTGAAGAAGCCGCCGACGCTCCAGTGGACGAAGCCCCCGCAGAGGAAGAAGCCCCAGCCCCTGCAGAAGAAGCTCCTGCCGAAGAGGATGCTCCTGAGACTCCTGCCGAAGCTCCAGCAGAAGAACCTGACGCCGCTGCGAAAGAGTCTGGCGAGGCCTCCGAAGAATGAAAGAGCTAATCGAGTACATCGCCCGTTCGTTGGCCAGTGACCCAGATGCGGTTGTGGTCACCGAGTCCGTTGAGGAAGGGCGAATAGTGCTCCGATTAGAGGTTGCCGCCGAGGACAAGGGCAAAGTGATTGGGCGGCAAGGGCGTGTAGCTCAAGCCATGCGAGTATTACTTAGGGTGGCGGCGGTGAAAGACGGTACCCACGCAGTCCTCGAAATCGTCTGACCTTCGACGAACCGGCGAACCGGCGAACCGGCGAAACCATGGAACATTTGCCTCTCTGGATATGCATTGACAGATTCCCCGTCTCAACACCCTAAATCCCACCTGTCCCAGTCCGGCGTGGAGCCAATCATAGTCGGAAAGATTGTCGGCACTCATGGCATGGCGGGAGGCATCCGGGCAGTAATTCTCAGCGAAGTTCCTGAAAGATTCAACACCGGCCGCGTTATCTACATACTTGACCAGCCCTACGAAATATCATCCTCATCACCGGCCACGTTCAAATCACACAAGTCCGGCGCATCTGGCCCTTCCCGCAAAGCCAACGCATCCGGCGACCAAATCATCCTACAACTTCAAGGACTTGACTCGGAAAGCTCGGCCAAAAATCTCTTGGGTGAAGATTTGACTGTGCCGGAGTCTGAGGCTTCCCATCTGCCCGAGGGCGAATATTTCCATTATCAGATTGTGGGACTGAAGGTACAGACCGAACAGGGAGAAGACTTGGGCAGCGTCAGTGAGATTCTGGAGACGGGCAGCAACGACGTTTACGTAACATCTGGCGGCTCTGGCGAAATCCTAATCCCAGCCTTGGCCAGCGTCATACGCGAGATTCGCTTGAGTGACGGTGTGATGCTGGTGAGGCTCCCCGACGGACTCAGATAGCGATTTTTGACCCATTTTCGACCCAGTGCTAAAATCTAGCTAACCCTGAGTCAGACTGGCTAACGACGCATTAAAATTCATCTACCCATGAGTCTACTTACCTAGGCTCAACATTCTTCCCGGCATCGATCATTTGCAAACTAGTGAAACTCCATTCAGGAGGTGTCCAAATTGTCAGGTCACTCTAAATGGTCAACAATCAAGCACCAAAAAGGCGTAGCAGACGTTAAAAGAGGCGCTATGTTCACCAAACTGAGCCGTGACATCGCCTTGGCGGTAAGAGAGGGAGGTGGCGGTGACCCGGATATGAATTTCCGCCTGCGTCTGGCCGTGGAAAAAGCCAAGAGCAGCAACATGCCTTTGGACAACATCACTAGGGCGATTAAGCGGGCCAGTGGGGATGGAGATGGTGGTGAGCAGTTGGAGGAAATCACCTACGAAGGTTACGGCCCGGGCGGTGGAGCGATTCTGCTCCAAGCATTGACTCCCAACCGCAACCGCACCGCTGCCGACGTTCGTTCCACGTTCAACAAGTGTGGCGGCAACCTTGGGGAAAGCGGATGCGTGGCCTGGAACTTCGAGTCCAAGGGCCTGATTACCGTAGAGATGGCCGATGAGGAAAAGGGAGAGGAGTTGAGCCTGGTGGCCATTGACGCAGGTGCGGACGACGTCAAATTAGAAGACGGTATCCTGGAAATTTTCACCGCTCCGGAGCAACTCTTCAATATACGTGGAGCTCTAGAGGCTGAGGGCATCAAGCCTGAATCGGCAGAACTTTCGATGGTCCCCAAAACAACCATCACCCTTGACGAAACCGCTGCGGAACAGACTTTGAAGTTACTGGATATTCTGGAAGAACTGGACGATATCCAAAAGGCCTACACCAATGCCGACTTCCCTGCGGAAGTCCTCGAAAGGTACCAAGAGTCGTCTTAAACTTTGATTAACGTAACCAAGCCGTGACGGTGGGGAGTGGGCTACATGCTGGTACTTGGTATTGATCCCGGAACCCAACACATGGGATACGCTGTCGTGTCCTCGGGGACACAACCAAGCCCAGTTGATTACGGAGTGGTTTCGCTGCCCAGCAAGATGCCCATAGAGCAGCGGCTCTACCAGTTGCATACCCATATCCTTAACATGATAGCCATTTTTGACCCCGCCGCCGTTGCCGTGGAGCAGCCTTTCGTCGGCAAAGGCGAGCGCCAGTTTATCGGCCCGGCGATTGCTGTGGGACAAGCCCAAGCTTTGGTGCTGATTGGCGCCGCAAGCGCAGGAATTCCAGTTTTCACCTACAGCCCAGCCCAAGTAAAGTTGGCCGTTGCCAACTATGGCGCAGCCACCAAAGAGCAGATGCAACAGAGCGTGACCGCCACCTTGGGCTTAACCGAGATTCCTCCGGCAGACGCAGCGGACGCTCTTTCGATATGTCTCTGCCATTTGATGCAGGAGCATGCCGCCGATGTTTTGGGACGGGAAATATCCCCAGGCTCGGAGAGATAGCCAGTGATAGTCGGCGTGCGGGGAATTCTGGCTGCGGTCGGCCCAGACTGGGTCCACATACAGGTTGGCGGGGTGTCGCTGCAAGTATTCGTGCCGTCTACGGCCATCGGTGAACTGGGCTCGATAGGGGATGCCGTTAGCTTGCATACGCAACTCCGCATGCAAAACGAGCAACCGGTGCTCTACGGATTCAATACCCAAAACTCCCTGGAACTTTTTGGAATGCTGAACAGCGTATCCGGCATCGGGCCCCGTCTGTCTTTAGCATTGTTGTCTTCTTTGGGCGTTGCCCGGATATATGAGGCTATCTCGGCGGAGGACGTGGCGGCGCTATCCGATGCTCCGGGTGTTGGCCGCCGTACCGCAGGACGCATTGTCTTGGAGTTAAAGGGCAAGCTGGCCGACCATCAATTGGAGTCGGTGCCCAGCCAGTCTGGCGATGACGGTGATGTGGTGGCTGCGTTAACCGCCTTGGGATACTCTCCCAGCGAAGCCCGCCAAGCGGTAAACAACCTGGACCGTAGTTCAGAACTCACCGTTGATGAACGCATCCGGCTGGCCCTGCAACAGTTTGGAGCTGGCAGCTGACGAGAAAGCTGGGTGGGAAGCGAAAAATGAACAGGCGTATAATTACTTCAGACTTTCGGTGCAATCAATTTAGTAGGCGGATAAGAGCAAATAATGGTTGAAACCTCACGAGGACGACGCTGGGCCGAGGCTGGACGGGACGTGGATGACGCCCGGACTGCTGGCGCACATCTGGAGCCCCGCCGCTTTGACCTAGTCGCTGACTTCAAGATGACGGGAGATCAGCCCGCTGCCGTTGAGCGCCTAGCCAGCGGCTTGAACGAAGGCATAGACCGTCAAACACTGTTGGGCGTCACCGGCAGTGGCAAGACTTTCACCATGGCCAACATCATCCAAGAGGTGCAGCGGCCAACATTGGTGATGGCTCATAACAAAACATTGGCCGCCCAGTTAGCGTCGGAGTTCAAAGAGTTTTTCCCTCACAACGCCGTCGAGTACTTCGTGTCCTACTACGATTACTACCAGCCCGAAGCCTACGTGCCCCAATCGGACACCTACATCGAGAAGGACTCCAGCGTAAACGAGGAATTGGATAAACTGCGGCTGTCGGCTACCGCCTCTCTGCTCACCCGCCGGGACGTCCTGATAGTGGCTTCGGTTTCCTGTATTTACGGTCTGGGAGACCCTGAAGACTACTTCCATTTTGTGGCCCGTCTGAAATTGGGAGACATTCGGAATCGGTCCCAACTGGTGCGCCAACTGGTAGACATGCAGTACGAACGCAACGACATGGACCTGGCCAGGGGCAAATTCCGGGTGCGGGGCGATACATTGGAGTTGGTGCCGGCCTATGAGGATGCAGCCGTGCGCATCCAGTTCTTCGGCGACGAAGTGGAGCGCATGTCCCAGATAGACCCGCTAACCGGTGAATTGCTGGGAGATCTCCAAGAGTTGATGATTTTCCCGGCCAACCACTTCGTTACCCCCAAAGAGAAGATGGACTTGGCCATCGAAGACATAAAGCTGGAGCTGGAAGAACGCCTGAAATTGCTGCGCTCCAACGGGAAGATACTGGAGGCGGCGCGATTGGAAAGCCGTACGCACTACGACCTGGAAATGATGCAGGAGGCTGGATTCTGTTCCGGTATTGAGAACTACTCGCGCCACCTTTCCCGCCGTGCCGAAGGGAGCGCTCCATGGACCTTACTTGATTACTTCCCCAAGGACTATCTGATTTTCGTGGACGAGTCTCACATGACCCTGCCCCAGGTGCGGGGTATGTATCTCGGAGATATGTCCCGCAAGAAGACCTTGGTCGAATTTGGTTTTCGCCTGCCTTCGGCGCTGGATAACCGGCCCTTAAACTTTGAGGAATATGACGCGCGCATCAATCAGGTAGTCTACGTATCGGCCACTCCCGGGCCCTATGAGATGAAGAACAGCTCCGTGATAGTCGAGCAGGTAATCCGGCCGACCGGGTTGCTGGACCCAACGGTGGAGGTCAAACCGACCGCCGGTCAGATTGACGACTTGTTGCTGCAAATCAAGATTAGGGTAGAACGCAAAGAGCGGTGCTTGGTCACAACCCTGACCAAGCGCATGGCCGAAGAACTGGCGGATTATCTCTCGGAAATGGGCATACGTAATGCCTACTTGCACTCGGACATACAGACCTTGGACCGCATTGAAATTCTCCGCGATCTGAGGCTGGGGGTTTACGACGTCATCGTGGGTATCAACCTTCTCCGAGAAGGCCTAGACCTGCCGGAAGTAAGCATGGTGGCCATACTGGATGCCGACAAAGAAGGCTATCTGCGTTCCGAAACGTCAATGGTCCAGACCATTGGCCGGGCGGCACGCCACGCCGACGGCCACGTAATCATGTACGCCGATAGAATTACCGATTCCATGAAGCGGGCCATCGACGAGACCAACCGTCGGCGCACGATTCAGGGCGACTATAACAAGAAGCACGGAATAGAGCCCCAGAGCATACAGAAAGAGGTCCACGACATCACCGAGAGCATCAAGGGAGTTTCCGAGAACCGGTCCCGTTACAAAGCGGCCCGGCAAGAGATGTCACGGACGGATATGTTCCGGGTGGTGAAAGACCTGGAAACCCAGATGAAAGAAGCTGCCAAGAGCCTGCAGTTCGAGAAAGCCGCCCAGTTCCGCGATGAAATTTTCGAACTCCGGCGGCTATTAGCCTTGGAAGAAAAGACCCTGCTCCCCGATGCCTTCGACCTCACTGATGAAATCCCGGAAGGGGTTGAGGCTTAGTTCAAATCTAGGGCGAACCCACCACAGCATGCAACTGCTCTAGGACCGCTGCGTTCTCATCGGTTGTGAAGGCGTCGACGGTGGGTATGGCTTTACCCGTGGTGCCGTCGACGATTCCAATCTCCACCATACGGTGAATCATCTGGGTTTCATGTTGCGCCGTCGGCAGCAGGTTCCGTCCGGCCAAGCGGGACAGGGCCGCCACCAGACCGTAGCCACCCCAGTTTGAAACGCTAGCAACCACCAACTTGTCCACCGTGGCTATGGCCGGGTTCTTTGGCAGACGGTCAATGCCGGGTATGACATCGGCCAGGTTGCCCATGCCAATCTCGTTGCCGCCGTCGCCGATGCCAACCGATGGTATGCCTTCGTCAAAGAGGTAATCCAGCCGAGCCGTGTTGTCTGTAATGTCCGCATCCCGCATGTTCAGGTAGGTGTCGTCCTTGGTGCGGCCGCTTCGTTCGATGGAAATCAGCAGGCCGGGTTTCAACTGGGCCAGCATTTCTTTGGCGGTTCGCTTGCTGTCCGCCACATTGGTGATGGGAAACTCGAGTACCTCTGCGCCCGGGCCGGCCAGGTCCTGCAATGCTGCAAAGCAGATGGAATCAGTAACGTAGGTAACCTTTCGTCCCAACGCTTGTAGAGCGCTTCCTATGGCGATTGCGCCAGGAGGGCCGTCGGTTTCCGGTGTGCCGGTCATCAAGATGTAGAACCCCGTGACGATTACCACATCGCCAGGATGGTCCATGATGTAGCTTGCGGCTTGGGAGCAAAAATCGGTTGGCAGGTGAGGCCGCAGGTGAGCAACCCCTCGTTTGTCCTGCTGAAGGATCAGGTCTTCGATTGTATCGCCGGTTT
>Ga0066376_10000355_pt1 | contig 41583 bp, 34 predicted proteins | sample Knorr_S15_td_Bot_FD_77009 | JGI IMG/M metagenome (GOLD analysis project Ga0066376, IMG submission 77009) | Marine microbial communities from Southern Atlantic Ocean transect - Knorr_S15_td_Bottom_ad_5009_LV_A | ecosystem: Environmental > Aquatic > Marine > Oceanic | place: Southern Atlantic... | reverse complement strand
GATATGGTCTCAGCACTTGTGGAAGACGCTGAGGGCGCCCTTTGGATCGGCACGACAGGCGGCGGATTGAACCGGATGGACAGGACGTCCGAACGCTTTACGCGTTACAGGCACGACCCTGCGGATTCGTCAAGCCTCAGCCACGATATCATCTCAGCACTTGTGGAAGACGCTGAGGGCGCCCTTTGGATCGGCACGAACGGCGGCGGATTAAATCGGATGGACCTGACGTCCGGACGCTTTACGCGTTACAAGCACGACCCTGCGGATCCTCTGAGTCCCAGCCACACCATCATCTCGGCCATTGGTCTGGGGCGTGACGGCATAGTGTGGATAGGTTCCCCGGGCGGCGAATTGAGCCGAATGGACCCCGCCAACTCCACCATCACGCGGATCCGAGCGCAGACGCACGATTGGAATTTGTCCAAACTGCAGAGAGTACATTCCCTGTGTGTAAACTCTGACAATACGATATGGGTGGGTGGCACCAATGGTCTGGATCGCTATGATTCAAATACCAATAGCTGGGTGCAGTATCGGAATATCTCAACGGCACCGAATAGCATAAAAAGGGATGAGATACGGGTGGTATTTTTGGACCGCTCCCAAGTTTTATGGGTGGCGGGAACAGGGTTCATATCCACATCGGATGCAACCGACCACGGATTCAATCTTTACCGCTATCTCAGCCGTGAACCGGGCTCCAGCAATCCTCAAGACGATGTCATCACGGGAGGAATTTACGAGGACCGTGAAGGCGCACTCTGGCTGGGAAGCCAGGCAGGTATGATCAAATTCGACCGTGCGAAGAACCAAGTGACGAAATGGAGTCACCGGCCGGACGATGACAGCAGTATAGGCTCCAATGATATCCGGCAGATCTATAAGGATCGCTCGGGTGTGTTCTGGATTGGCACAAGGGGCGCCGGATTGGACCGGTTCGACCCCGGCAAGAATCGTTTCACCCACTACCGCCATAATCCAGACAACCCGGCGAGTCTGAGTCACAATATTGTTAGCGGAGGTTTCTTTGAAGATAGCAACGGCGTGCTGTGGGTCGGCACCTATGGCGGTGGTCTGAGTCTTTTTAACCGGGAGCGTAATCGTTTTACACACTACCGTCATGACGTTGATGACCCCCATAGCCTGAGTGGTGATTTCGTTCGTGCTATTTACGAGGATCGTAACGGTGTAATATGGATCGGTACCGCAAATACTGGTCTGAACCGCTACGACCGGGCAAAGAATCGCTTCACGCACTACCGCAATGATCCCGATGACCCGGGAACTCTGAGCAATGATACCATCACGTCAATTTATGAAGATACGGCTGGGATATTATGGATCGGCACGTACGGCGGTGGTATAAACCGGATGGATCGTACGAGTGGTATATTCGTGTATTATGATGTGTCGGACGGCCTGCCGGATAATGTCGTTTACGGCATTCTCGAAGATGCCGAAAGTAATCTGTGGGTCAGCACTAACAAGGGTATAACCAGATTCAACGGTGCACGGGGAGTACCTCCAACCTTCGAAAATTATCATTCCAGGCATGGGCTTCAGGACGAGGAGTTTAACACCGGGGGCTATTTCAAAAGCCGCAGCGGCGAGATGTTCTTCGGTGGGATGAAAGGGTTAAATTCTTTTTATCCTGATCAGATTCATTTCAGTGACTACGTCCCACCCATCGTCCTTACAGATTTCTCTCTCCGTTACAAGCACGTGCCGATAAACCCGGATGGGGGTCATACGGCTGAACACCATGACGGAATTCTTCACGATGACAGCAGTTTCTTCGGAGTTGCCGCCCAGCGGGTGACACGTCTGGAACGTTATATAACCTACACGAAGGAAATCAGGGTCGACTACGATACCAATATCATGACGTTCGAATTTGCCGCACTTCATTATGCGTATCCGGAGTTGAACCAGTTTGCGTATAAGATGGAGGGTTTTGACAACGACTGGACCTATTCCGGTAACAGGCGAATAGTCACATATACAAATCTTGACCCCGGAGAATATGTTCTTCAGGTTAAAGGAACGAGCAGTGACGGCGTTTGGAACGAAGAGGGTACTTCCCTCGTAATCGAAATTATTGGACCGTGGTGGGGTAGTCTTTGGTTTCAGCTCCCTTCCATAGCGGTAATTATGCTTCTGGCAGCCCTGTTTGTTCGTTACCAGTTCCAGGCGGTCGAGAGACAAAATAAAGCGCTCGAGGAAGGGATAGCCCTGCGAACTGCTGAGCTCGAACTCGCCAATCGGGCAAAGGGTGATTTCCTTGCCACGATGAGCCACGAGATTCGCAGTCCCATGAATTCTATTCTCGGTTTCTCCGAAATCTTGTCCAGCCTTGTAACCGATGCGAGGCAAAAAAAATATCTACGTTCCATCCGGACCAGTGGAAAAACACTGCTGACGCTTATCAACGATATCATGGACCTTTCTAAGATCGAAGCCGGAAAAATCGAATTGCAATACGGTTCCATCGATCTGGAAAGCCTTGTGTCAGAAATAGAGCTGCTTTTTAGTGAGAAAATAGAGAGCAAGGGCCTGTTGTTTGAACTCAACATTGATCCTGATCTGCCTTCTTCCCTTGTCATGGATGAGGTCCGCATACGTCAGGTGATCGTCAATCTCATCGACAATGCGGTTAAATTCACTGATGAAGGACATATCGGACTGTCCCTGGTCCATCGGCGTTCAGACAAGACCCGGAGTACAGTTGACCTGGATATTCAAGTAGTCGATACAGGTAGGGGTATTGCCGAAGAAAATTTCGAAACGATTTTTGAAAGCTTTGAACAGCAGGCCGGCCAGAAATTAAACCAGTACGGTGGCACAGGTCTGGGCCTGACCATCACCAAGTTTCTGGTCGAAAAAATGGGGGGTGAAATTGGGCTTACCAGTGTCGTTGGCAAGGGCACCTCTTTTAACATAAAACTTCCGCAAGTCCGTGTAGGATCTGGGTTGAGGCAGGACAATATCCGTGTTAGGCCGGTTTCGTTCGAACCCGCGACTGTTCTTGTTGTGGATGATTTAAAGATCAACCAGGAGCTGTTACAAGGCTATCTGGAGCCCTGTAACCTGAGACTAATCTTCGCTGACAATGGAAAGATGGCCGTGGACATGGCTCGTCGTCAACATCCTGACATGATACTTATGGACGTGGCCATGCCGGTGATGGACGGTATTGAGGCCACTCGTCTGATAAAAGAAGGACCCGGGACAGGCCGCATACCGGTCATTGCTATAACTGCTACGGCTAAAGGGCACTCCGAAAAGAATATGAGGAACCTGTTTGATGCTTACCTGAAAAAACCGGTAAGTAAAAATGATCTGGTTGCAGAAATGGCTCGATTCCTCGACCATAGCCAGGACAGTGTGACTGTAGAGCAGAATACGTCACCTGGGTCCGTAAAAGCAAGGGGATCGGACCAAATGCCAGCACCGGATCCGGATCGAGCCAAGGTGGCGATTCTGCCGGAGCTGGTATCCCGATTGGAAGCAACAGCCTCCGAATGGAGTGAATTGTGCCGCACATTAACGATAAACGATATTGAAGCGTTTGCCGGGCGGATGAAGGATCTGGGTTTGGAATACAACTGCCAGTTTCTGGTGAGCTGGGCCGCCGATTTAACGGAGCAGGCCGCTGACTTTAATCTCGTGTCCATCTCCGCCGGGCTGGAACTATTTCCTGACATTGTAGCGCAGGTAAAGGGTTTAGCAGCTACGGAACGGTCATAAAGAGATCCACGAGGTTTGACGGACGAAGATGTGTTGTCGCAGACGACGTGGTCCCCGCTCTTCAGCAGGTCGAAAAGAGCGACGGAAATGGCGGCCATCCCGGATGCCGTGGCCCAGAGCCGCGCCCTCGATCATCATCTGCTCTTCATACGGATACTCTGAAGGATTACCGCATCGGCCGTAGATATCGACACCCTTGCGCTCACAGTGTATCCGAAGGATACATGCAACGACACATGCCATCAGTAACCAGTCAATGATACGGGTCTGCCGCATCCCTCAAACCGTCCCCCAGAAAATTGAAGGCCAGCACCGTAATAACCACAAACACACCGGGAATTAAAATCCACGGATACATAATAACTACTTTGACATCCTGCGCCACACTGAGCAGGACACCCCAACTGACGGTCGGCGGCTGTAACCCCAGACCTAAAAAGCTCAAAGCCGTTTCGCCCAGAATCATCGTAGGGATGGCCAGCGTCAGGTTGACAATCAGATAGCTCATGAAACCCGGCAGCAAATGACGACGGATAATCCGGCCATCGCTCGCCCCGGCAATGATCGCCGCCAGCACATAGTCTTCTGTTCGGAGACTGATGAGCTTGCCGCGCACCACCCTGGCCAGGCCGCACCACCCTACGATGGACAGAATCACGGTAATCATGAGATATACCTGAATCGGCGGCCAGTCCGGCGGTACGGCCGCCGCCAGCGCCATCCATAACGGGATGGTAGGAATCGACAACAAAAATTCAATGAGACGCTGAATGAACGTATCCAGCGGCCCCCCGTAATATCCGGAGATACCACCCAAAAAACAGCCGAGCAGAAAACTGAGCGCCACCCCGATCAGACCAATCGACAGGGAGATGCGGGCGGCCATCAGAATCCGAGAGAAGACATCACGGCCCAGATGGTCGGTACCGAATATAAAAAAGACACCCGGTTCATCCACACCGGCCAGATGAATACGCGTAGGGATGAGACCCCAGAATTTATACGGCTCGCCCTCATGTAAAAATCGGATGGGATAGATGGCACTGACATCTTCTTCATACAACCGTTCATAGGTCACCGGATCGCGACGCGTCTTCCAGCCATAGACAAACGGCCGAAAATGAAACTGCCCTTCAGCATCGATCAGGTGAATACGTTGCGGCGGACAATAGATATACGCGGTATGGCGTTTATAAATCTCGTAGGGTGCCAGGAAGTCGGCTAGGATCGCCGAGCCATAGATAACCGACAGCATCACCATCCCCACCAGCGCCAACCTGTGCCGCTTTAACTTACGCCACATCAACTGCCACTGCGTCGCCATGTAGTACTGTTCGGTATCTGATGGGGCCGATTTGGATAAAGGCATTGGTGATTGGTGATTTAGTGATTGGTGATTTAAAAGCGAGGATCAGGGAGGAGGGGCGCTTTCTGATTAAGGTAGCTGAGAAAGTCTACTGCGCAAGGTGAATTATAGTACACGACAGAAGTTCAAAAAAGATTGTCAGCCTCCCAGACTTTAAGCGGGGATCCATAGCTTGGAGATGCTTATATGGGATAACAAAACAGCAAATAACTTTTGTCGTGTTCTATGAAGATGAATATCGTTTGCCATTTGTAATGCAATATGATTAATTGAGTTTACCTCCGAGGTTATCAGCTATCGGACTGTGAAACAGAAGCTGCCTTCTCAGGTTTGCGGACGTTCGTAAATCATATAAATAACCGAACTATTTCAATATTTGTCACCAGGCCAGCCACTCTCATAACCGGATCGGCAATCCCTATAGAAAGGATATACGAATATGAACCACGAACATCCCGAGTTCCTATGGTATAACGGGAAAATAGTCCCCTGGGACAACGTGACCATCCATGCCACTGTGATTCCGTCCCTGACGTCGTCAGTCTTTGAGGGCATCCGGGCGTACTGGAATCCTGATGAAGGCCGGCTTTACGGTTTCCGGTTTCGAGAACATTATGAGCGCTTTGCCGACTCAATCAAACTGATGCGGATGAATGTGCCTTATTCTGTTGACGAATTTGTAGACGGGTCTGTCGAGACGCTCCGTCGTAACGGGCATGACAGCGACGCCTACCTCCGGCCTGCGGCTTACTCCGGTCATCCGCATCAAGGCGGCCAATGGATGCCCGATCCGGATCAGGTTCAGGATGTCTTCATCCATACCAAATCCTGGCCCAGCATATTGACACGTGAAGACGGTATTCATTGCGGGTTCAGTTCCTGGACCCGTATTCCCGACCATATCCTGCCGCCACGCATCAAGTGCCATGCGAATTATGCGAACAGCCGTCTGGCCAGTATCGAGACCACAATCAACGGATATGAGGGGGCGCTGATCTTAAACATGCAGGGCAAAGTGGCTGAAGGGCCCGGCGCCTGTGTGATGATGGTCCGCCGCGGGAAAGTGATCACGCCACCCGTCACAGCCGGTATTCTGGAAAGTATTACGAGGGACACCTTGATTGAAATAAGCCGGGATGTGCTGGGTCTAGAGGTCGAGGAGCGGGACATCGACCGGACCGAGTTGTATGTGGCGGATGAGGCGTTTTTCTGCGGCACCGGCATGGAAGTAATTCCCATCGCCAGTATCGACAGGTATCCACTGGGAGATGGCCAAATAGGGACTCTCACGCTGAAAATTCGTTCGTTGTATCACGATCTGGTGCGCGGTATCGACAAGCGCTACGCCCATTGGCGGATAGCGATCTGAACCGCAGTGACGGTTATCCTCTCTTTTATGAACACAGATCCACATACACCAGTCCCGCTTTCATGAGATTGACCTGATCGTAGTATTCAAAGGGGCCGGCAGCGTAAAAATGTTCATATCCGTCGTTAATAAGCTCCATCACTTCGCGCGGGTATCGACCCTGATACTGGATATTGTGGATGGTAAACAGCGTCGCCGTATTTTCAAAATCGGGATCATCCTGACAAACCAATTTCAGATAAGCAGGCACTAAGGCCGTCTGATAGTCGTTACAGTGGATAATATCCGGCTTCAGATCAAAGGCTTTGATCATCTCCAGACAGGCGCGGGAAAAATAGATGAAACGGGAGGCATTGTCTGAATAATCCTGACCGGTGGTCAGGTCGCCGTTAAAAACAACGCGAAGTGGATCCATTGCGTATTGCGGATTGCGGATTTGTTTTCCATCCCAAGCTCTCAATCCGAAATCACAAAATACCTTGCCGCTCCAATAATCCCCGCATCATCCCCGAGCCGGGCAGGCACGACCTTCAGGATACTGGCAGACCATTTGTAGGCTCTTTTTTCAATCTCGTGTTGGATAGGATCAAAAATCAGGTCTCCTGCGTTAATCACGCCGCCACCGATCACGAAAATCTCCGGATTGAGCAGATTGGTCAGGCTGGCAACGGCAACGCCAAGGAGGGTGCCGGCGCGATGCATCACCGCCAGGGCGACGGCATCCCCTGCCTGCGCAGCCTGGGAGACCATGGCTGAGGTGATTTGACCCGGATCTCCACCACACATCGTCCTTAGAACACTCTCCTCGTCTGTATGCAGTGCTTCCCGGGCTTGACGGGCGATAGCCGGCGCGGAAGCGTACGCTTCGAGACAACCCGGGGCACCGCAGCCACACAGGACGCCGTTTTCAATGACGGTAGTATGACCTACTTCACCACCGGCCCCATTGGCGCCTCGCCAGACCTGGTTATTTATAATGATCGCGCCACCCACGCCCGTACCCAGCGTAATGCAAACGAGATGTTTATATCCGGCGCCGCCGCCCACCCAGTGCTCGCCGATGGCGGCGGCGTTGGCATCATTTTCGATCATCACCGGCAGATCGAGACGTTGCTCAAGAAGTGATTTAAGCGGCAGATCCGTCCAACCCGGGATATTGGGGGCGAAAACGATCGTCCCCGTTTCTTCAATAATCAATCCCGGCGTCCCGACCCCGACGCCACGGACCCGCTCACGACCGCATGATGCCATCGTCTGACCGACGCATGCTACGATATGATCAATCACCTCATCTGCCGATGTACTACCGGAGACCGACAACTTCACATGATGTGAAATCACCCCACCATCCCCTACCACCGCGCTACGCACATTCGTACCACCGAGGTCCACCCCGATAACCAGATCTCGTGCCATTAAGCACCCCAATACCTATCGCCCTGCCTGGACCCATCGTATCCGAACAGCCCACCCCCTACCGCCGCCACCCTGCCCAATTTGTTGATTTGTTGATTTGTTGATTGAAATGCCTACTGCCTACTGCTTTCTGTCTACTGCCTACTGCCTACCTCCCACCCTTCAACCCCACCCCCGACATCTCCTCCGGCTTCAAAATGCCCATCAGATCCAGCACCGTCGGCGCCACATCCGCCAGACGTCCGTCTTCTCTCAGAGTCTTTCCTTTGTATTCATCATCAACCAGAATAAGCGGTACGGGATTGGTCGTATGCGCCGTATGGGGATGCCCCGTGGCCGGATCGACCATCATTTCCGCATTGCCATGGTCCGCAGTGACGACGGCCTTACCGCCCACCTTCCGTACCGTTTCAATAATGGCGCTCAGGCCCCAGTCCGCCGCCTCGACTGCTGTAACAGCCGACGGAATAGAACCCGTATGGCCGACCATATCCGGATTGGCGAAGTTGATCAAAATAAAATCATAGACGGCCGCCTGCAATGCATGAACCACTTTCCAAACGATGGCAGGCGCACTCATCTCGGGCTGTTCGTCATACGTGGCCACCCACTTGGGTGAGGGAACCATAATACGGTCCTCACCGTCGAACGGTGTTTCATGGCCACCGTTGAAGAAGTAGGTGACATGCGGATATTTTTCTGTTTCGGCGGTGCGGAGTTGCCGTTTGCCGTATGTGCTGATCGTCTCACCCAGTATATTCTGCATCACGCCGGGCGGCTGAAATGCAAACGGGACATCCAGTGTGGCATCGTACTTCGTCATGGTAGCGACGGCGATATCCGGCCGGTTCCCCCGATCGAAATCGTCAAAATCAGGGACGGTAAACACCCGGAGCATTTCACGGCCCCGATCGGCGCGATAGTTGAACATAAGAACCCCGTCTCCATCTTTGACAGGACCAACCGGTGCATCCTGTGCCATAAGGACAGTAGGCCGTACAAATTCATCGGTCTCGCCCCGGTCATATGCCTTCTGTATGGCCTCCTCGGCGGACGAAGCCTGTTCACCTGTTCCCCGTGTATAGGCATCATACGCCTTCTGTATCCGTTCCCACCGGTTATCCCGATCCATCGCGTAATACCGCCCTGTTACCGTAGCCATACGCCCCACACCCAGATCATACATCGCCTGTTGTAAAGAACGAAGAAAATCAGGCGCGCTTCGAGGCGGCGTATCCCGCCCATCCAGAATAGGGTGCACGAAAACCCGATCTCCAGGCAAACCATGACGTTTCACCAGATCGAGCAAGGCCAGATAGTGTTTTTCAGCGCTGTGGACCAGCCCGTTCGACATCAGGCCAATTAGATGCAACGCGCCGTCTCTGCTTTTTAAACGATGCAGGAGATCGGTAAATACCTCGTTACTGAAGAATCGCTCATCATCAATAGCCTGGTTAATCCGGCTGACTTCCTGTTGTACCACGCGGCCGGCGCCCAGGTTAAGATGCCCCACCTCCGAGTTTCCCATAATATTTGCCGGCAACCCCACATCTTTACCGGAAGCATTCAGCTGAGTATGAGGATACATACCCCATAGGTGGTCGAAATACGGCGTACGAGCCAACCTGACCGCATTCGCCTCCCTATGCGGACTGAGCCCCCACCCATCCAGAATAACAAGCACAATCGGTGCTTCAGACATAATGTCTTCCTGATACAGCCGCACCACATGGCCGCTTCCTCTATGCCAATATATTCTCCGGCATGCAAACCCAAATTGCCATGTAATAGATCATATATAACTGTTTATAACCTATTGATTATTATAGACCTTTCAATCACTAATCACCAATCAACATTCACCAATTGTATAATATACCTCCAACCCTCCAAAATCAACTCCAAATAAAAAACGCGAGGCCGAACCCCGCGTCTTTTATCAATCACCAACTCACCACTTTCTTCATTCAACCGGAATCCGAATCCCCACCAGCCGTTGCTGTTCTCCGCGCTGTACCCGAAACCGAATGGCTTCCCCTGCATCGAATTGACGGATGATGCTTACAAACTCACGTACATTGGAGACCGGCTCGCCGTTCACTTCCGTAATAAGCTCGCCGCGCCGCAACCCTTTATCCTCGGCGACACTGCCAGCCACCACTTTGGCAATCACCACCCCGCTGCCCATCTCGTAATTTCGAGTCCACTCCCGTGAGATATTCATCACATCAATGCCGATGTTGCTTGCCGGGCTCTTCTCCGGTTCTTCTGATGAGGCCAATTGCGAAGGATTATCCGGTAATTCCCCCAGTTCGATCTCAACCATCTTCCGCCTGCCGTCACGGTAAATTTCAAGTTCGATCTCCGTACCCGGCTGAAAATCTGCAATACGGTTGCGAAGGGCATCACTATCTTCGACCTCTATGCCATTTAGAGCGAGCACAACGTCATCTTTTTGAATATCTGAATCTACAGCCGGTCCACCTTTTATAACATTGGCGATCAGAACACCTTTATCATCGTCCAAACCCATTGAAGCGGCCAGATCTGCATCCAGGTCGCTGATCTCTACACCCAAAAAACCACGCGTTATTTTACCATCTTTGATCAACCGGGTCATAATATCACGGGCCATGTTGGCCGGAACGGCAAAACCGATGCCCTGATAGCCACCGGTACGGGAATAGATAGCCGTGTTGATGCCCATCAGATTCCCTTCCAGATCAACCAGAGCGCCGCCGCTGTTACCCGGATTGATGGCGGCATCAGTCTGGATAAAATTTTGATATGAATCGCCCCCCAGGACGCTTTTCCGGCCTTTGGCGCTGACGATGCCCGCCGTCACCGTATGAGAAAGGCCGAATGGATTACCGACAGCCATGACCCATTCACCGACGCGAAGCTGATCCGAGTCGCCGAAAGACAGCACAGGCAGGTCATCCGAATCGACCTTGATCACCGCCAGATCGGTACGCGGGTCCGTTCCGACAACTTCCGCCTTCAATTCACGTTCATCCGACAGATACACCGTCAGTTCATCCGCCTTGTCAACCACATGATTGTTTGTCAGAATATATCCGTCTTCCGACACAATGACCCCCGAACCCAGGCCACGATCCGTACGGGGTTCCTGCCGCCGTGGAGTCGTCCCGCCGAAAAACTCTTCAAATGGATTGCGAAGCTGCCGTTGAGCGGCTCTAACGACCCGCTTACTCCGAATCAGCACAACCGACGGCTTGACTTTCTCTGCAATACGGGCAAACGTTTCGCTGAACTCCTGTAACGATCGCTGATCGGCACTGACCACCGGCATGAAGGATCTGCCGATACCTTGCCTGTCGGACAGCAGGTCTATATTGGATACAAACAAACCACCCAGGACCATCCCCAGGACAAGCAACACCACAATGGTCAATTTACCATAGCGTTTTGTCTCCGACATAATCAATTCCCCTTTTCCCTTATGTTGAGTCTCTTAAAGTGATGGCCCTTGTGCCTGCCATGATCTGCCCTTGCTCGATTCTATATGATTAAATGCATCTCAGCCTGTTTTGGATCCATCTATTAACACCTTTTAACAATTCTGAAACCTGACTCTTCAAAAAAGACGAGCCACAGATGATCTTTTCAGGGCGCGTCTTCTCGTTTTAAAATACCATATATTAAGGGAATGTCAATCACATAAGCAGCCCCGATTTACGTCACGGTCCACCCTTCCATCCTCCCATCCCGCCTTTCTGCCATCCCCTTCAATTCAAATGGCCTCCCTCCACCGGCGCCCCCAGGCTCTCCTCCAATTCTCCCACCCAAACCCCACTATCCACACCTTCGTCCACCTTATCCATCAGGGACAATTCCAGAACCTGGTCGATACGATCCACCAGGCAGAAACTGAGCTGCTCTTTGATCGCCTGCGGCACATCTTCAAGGTCTTTCTCGTTCCGCCTGGGCAATATGATCGTGGTTATACCGGCACGCTGGGCGCCTAAGACTTTATCCTTGATGCCGCCCACCGGCAGCACTTTGCCCCGCAGGGTCACCTCGCCCGTCATAGCCAGGTCGTCTCGGACCCGTCGGCCGGTCAGCAATGAGGTCAATACGGTGACCAGCGTGACGCCGGCAGAAGGTCCATCCTTAGGGATAGCCCCGGCGGGCAAATGGATATGGATATCATGTTCATCGAAGAATTTGGGGTCAATACCCCAATCTTCAGCATGGGACCGAATGTAGGTCAGGGCCGCCTGAGCGGATTCTTTCATCACATCACCCAACTGTCCCGTCAGCATGAGCCCTTTCTTGCCCGGCATTTTACTCGCTTCGACGAACATGATCTCACCGCCGGCAGGCGTCCAAGCCAGCCCGATGGCTACGCCCGGCTCACCGGTACGCTCCGCCGCTTCAGAGAAAAACTTCTCTGGCCCCAGGTGTTTACGCAGATCATCGGGCATGATTGTAAACGGCCCTTTCTCACCCTCGGCAATGGCGCGCGCCACTTTACGGGCGACCGTACGGATTTCCCGCTCCAGATTTCGCAACCCCGCCTCTCGCGTGTAATCCCCGATGATATGACGTAGCGCCTCCCGGTCCAGTGTCAGTTGATCCGCGGGGATGCCATGCTCCTCCCACTGCTTGGGTATCAAATGGCGCTCAGCAATCTCGACCTTCTCCTCTTCCATATAACCTGCCAGCTCGATCACTTCCATCCGATCCAATAACGGGCCGGGGATTGTAGACAATACATTGGCCGTCGTCACAAACATCACATTTGACAGATCGAACGGAACATCCAGATAGTTATCGACAAACGTATCATTCTGTTCCGGGTCCAGCACTTCCAGCAGGGCGGACGACGGGTCCCCTCTGAAATCGTGACCGAGTTTGTCGATCTCGTCCAGCATGATGACCGGATTATTTGTCCCCGCTTTGCGTATGCCCTGAATAATGCGGCCCGGCAGAGCGCCAATATAGGTCCGGCGATGTCCGCGAATCTCCGCCTCATCGTGCACGCCGCCCAGCGACATCCGTATAAACTTACGCCCCAGCGCCCGTGCAATCGAACGACCCAGGGAGGTTTTACCAACCCCCGGAGGACCAACAAAGCATAGGATTGGTCCCTTCATATCCGGACGTAATTTGCGGACCGCGAGATGCTCTAAAATACGATCTTTGATTTTCTCCAGCCCGTAATGGTCATCATCCAGAATACCCTTGGCCTCTGTAATATCAAGACGGTCTTCCGTAGAGACCGACCAAGGCAATTCGGTGATCCACTCAAGATAGGTACGCGCGATTGTATACTCAGGCGATGTGGGCGGGATTTTGGTCAGTCGGTTTAACTCCCGTTCCGCCTCAGTCCGGACCTCATCCGGCATACCGATCTCGTCAATTTTCTTACGGAGATCTTCCAGTTCCTCCACGCCGCTGTCGTCGCCCTCTCCCAACTCTTTCTTAATGGCTTTCAACTGCTCGCGTAAATAATAATCACGCTGGGATTTCCCCATCTCATCCTGCACCTGAGACTGAATCCGACTGCCCGTCTCCGCCACCTCTACTTCCCGGCTGAGGAGAATCGTCAACGCCTTCAGGCGTTCCTGCACATCGGTCCGTTCTAAAAGACCCTGCTGGTCATCCAGAGATATTTTCAGATTGAAGGCAATGAAATCCGCCAGTTTGGAAGGCTGATCTTCTACATTGATCGCTGGTATCTTCAATTCATCCGACATCGTATTGACCAGACCCACCAGTTTTTGAAACTGGTCTGAAAGATTTTGTGCCAGCGCCTGCACTTCTAAAGATTTCTCTTCCTGTTCAGGTAGCAGCTCCACGCGAACCCGCAGGACCGGATCGGTTTCAAGCACATCCAGCACCCGTGCTCTGGCCATTCCCTGCACGACCACATACAAACTGTCTTCGGGCAACCTCATGGCTTTATGTACCTTCGCAAGCGTTCCAACCTTATACAGATCATCCGGCGTCGGCCGATCCACTTCCGGATCACGCTGAGCCAGGATCATGACCTGCTTATCCTGTTGCAGCGCTTCATCCAGCGCTTTTATAGACCCCGGTCGGTTCGCGACCAGCGGCGCCGCCATATGGGGATAGACAATCAAATTGCGAACGGGTAACACGGCGATGGTGTCGACTATACTTGAGTCCTTGGCAACATCCTCAACGTGCGTATGTTCTTCGACTGCGGCCATGATATTCACCTTTCTTTAAAAGTAATCAATAGAAACGGATGGGAATTTAATCCATTGATTAACCGGCCTTCTATATTATACCTTCTCCACACCTGTTCGGTTCGACCATTCTTGTTGGGGCCCGACACGTCGTGGTTTCTACATTACGCAAACCGCGTGCCATCATGGTTTTTATATATTTATCCGTTATTTGTCCTATATTCCGCTCGATTTCTGTCATATTGGCAGGAAAAATAGAACCCGCCTGTATTTGGCAGAGGAAAATATCTCTGCCCACCTGCCCGTCCGCCCACGCGTCTTTCTTAAACAAATGTTGACAAATAGATCATAAACTATACATTTCATTCCTATAATATCTTCCGAACTTAACTGCTCTATAGCCAATAGGTTTTAAAGCTCTCTTACTCTATAATATAGCCCGTCATACTGGTTTATTTTTAAGATTTCCTCACTATAAACCTCACTGGGCGAGGTGATGGGTTACACGTACAGACTCCCGGCGGACGTCTTCTTCAAGGACGTAGGGGACGCGGATAATGGACCGACAAATATTACTCATACATAGTGATCCTGCGGTCATGGAGGATACGCTCAATGCGTTGGAACCGTTCTTGGATCGAATTATGGTTTCGACCGAACCGGCCTTAGCCGCCCATTTATGTCGGACGAATACCCCGGATCTGATGTTATTGGAATTTACGCCTGAACGATTCGGCGGCAGCGAAGGTTTACACGAGATAGGACGTCAAACACCGGGCCTGATTTCTATTATGTTGACGACACAGGAGACGAAGGGCATCCCGGGGGACTATATTCGTGCCGGTGTCCGGCATATTCATTCGATACCTATCGATACGGTTCGTCTCCGCGCCCAAATCGAACGTTGTTTATGGATGACGCAACCTCAGTATAAACTGAAAACATTGCAACAGGACATTGCAGAGCGAACAAAAAGCCTGGATACATTCCTTGACATCAGTCGGGCTATAACCGCCAACCTGCGAAATGACCTCGACACGCTCCTTCGAAGAATTGCTGAAGAAACCTCTAAAATCCTTAATGCAGAGCGAACCAGCCTGTTCATCTACGACAAAGAACGCGGCTGCTTATGGTCACGGGTTGCAGAAGGAGAGGACGGACGGACCATCACGCTGGGTATGGATGAACCCGGCATCATTGTCCATGTTGCCCGTATCGGTCAGCCATTACGTGTCGACGATGCGTATCGAGAACCCTTATTCAATCGTGAAGTGGACCGGATAACGGGCTATCATACACGCACGATTTTATGTTTTCCGGTGCGTAATTATCACGGCGAGTTGATCGGCGTTATGGAAACGATGAATAAAAAAAGCGGGGTGTTTGACTATGCAGATGAACGCCTGCTGTCTATCATGTCCTTCCTCTTTGCCTCGGCGATTGAAAATGCACAGCTCTACGAGGCGGTTCGCCATCAAATCCGGGAAAATGAATCCCTGGAAGCATTAAAAATACAGGCGGATCGTCTGGCTACCGTGGGACAGATGGCAAGCAGCATCATTCATGATATACGCAGCCCCCTGGCCATCATCCGCGGCTATGCGGAACTGGCGGTCACCAGCGCGGTCTCTACAGAGAAAAGACAACGGTTTGCCAATACCATCACCTCGGAAGTTCGCCGATTACGTGATATGGCAGAAGAATTGCAGGAATTCTCCGAAGGCACCCGTGCCGTTGAGCTGAACGCCATTTCGCTGCATGAAGTGATTGAAGAGGTGGTCGATTTTCTGGACAGTGATTTTCGTGATCGGGGTATACACATCATTCATCACGCACAGTATACAGGTCAGCTGATGCTGGACGCCCCGCGGATTAAACGAATTCTGCATAACCTGGCAGGAAATGCTGCAGATGCCATGCCCGATGGAGGCACGCTCATGATCACCGCCACCCGAGTCACTGAATATGTGCATCTGGAAATCCATGATACCGGTAGCGGTATCCCTGACGAAATACGGGAACGTATCTTCGATCCGTTTGTCACGCACGGCAAAACCCATGGTACCGGCCTTGGACTGGCTGTTGTAAGGCGGATTGTAGAAGAGCATCACGGCGATGTCAGTGTCTCATCAAGTACGACCGGCACCACATTCACGATTCGATTGCCGCTTACCACCGATCAATACAGTTCAAAACAGCCCGAAGCGAAAGTGGCCTCTTTATGAAATTCTTGATCGTCCAGGGCGAACCCGTCTCTCCGAATGCATGGATTCCGGATTTAGCCCCTCCATTGGCGTGTCAGGTGGCCACATCTCTTTCCGAGGGCATTCTGGCATTGAATAAAACCCATTTTGATGGCGTCATAACGGACCTTGCAGCACTGGAAGATACGAGCCATTCTTTCCGAGAGATATTTCAGCGGACCCAAAGTCCTGAGTGCCTGTTGTTTTTAGGTTTGTCGCAAACAGATGAGGTATCCGCCTCTGTGCTGTCGGACGGTATAGATGGTTATATAGATCTGCCCTTTCAAAAACCGACTTTTCAAAATTGGGCCCATAGCCTGCATAATCAGAATGACGAGTTGATTCAACATCGGGCAGAATTGATCCAACGGGAAGAAGAGATCGCTACCCTGATCGCGATGAGTGACATTATTACGTCCAATCTGGCATTCATCCCGTTGCTCGCAGCTATTGCCCAGCAGACGTCCAAGGCCCTGGATGCAGAACGAACGAGCATTTTTATGTATGAGCCAAAAGACAACCGACTTCAAGCTGCCTATGCGGAAGGCCTGGGCCCCTATTCGATTTCGATACCTGCGACACACGGTGTGGTTGGATATGTGGCGACCAAGCGGGAAATGGTAAATGTGGTCAACGCTTATCAAGATAAGCATTTTTACAATGAAATAGACCATGGCACAGGCTATACGACCCATACGATTTTGTGTACTCCCTTAATCAGTCCGATCGGTGATCTGATCGGTGTGGTACAATGTCTCAATAAACGGGATGGTACTTTTACGAAAACAGATGAACGGATCTTAAGCTTATTGTCGCCCCTGTTTGCCGTATCAATAGAAAATGCGCTGCTCTTTCGCGATCTGCAGGAGGAAGTCAAACATAATGAAGAAATGACCGTTGAGAAAATTCAATCGGAAAGACTGGCTATCGTCGGCAGGATGGCCCGTTCCGTAACCCGGGACATCGCCGGTCCTATGGAAGAAATTGTCGACGCCGCAGCCCGATTAGGCCGTGAAGATATTACTGATCCCGAACGGGATGAAACATGCCGGGATATAGAACATGTTGTCGACCATCTGGTCGGTCTTGCCCAGGAGTTACTTGATTTTTCCAGAGAACGTATTGAATTGATGCGTGATACATTTGATATTAAGGTGTTCGCCGGTATGGTAAAATGGCATTTTGACAATCAGGATCTTACCGTAGAGACAACAAAACAGATCGCCGACACCGACAGAGAGATTCATGTAGACGCGGATAAAATAAACGAAGCGCTGGTCTGCCTGGCAAACGTGATGGATCATTTTGAACCGATCTCCAGGCGCCTGATTATTGACCTGAATGAAACCGGAATCCAATTAACTTTTTCAAATCTGTCCACCGATACTATTGAAAAGATCATGTACCTGGTATCCGACCCATTTGCCAATATGGATGAAGAACAGACCGTCAGTTTGAAAATGGCCGTTGCCGAGCGGGTCATCGCAGCTCACAACGGCAGTATAATAGAGGGACAGCATCAAAACTTAATTATTCAAATTCCTGACCAACTGGATGAACCCTGATCCCTGGCGACGTTCCTGTCTCCTCACAGAGGGATCGCCTGAGCCATTCGAGAGCGAAGGGGTGAGGCCAGTGTTATTTTTAACCGGGAGGACCTATGTATTGGATACGATTTTGTGCGATTACTCTGGCGGCCATATTGCTTGTTGCAAACGGCCCTGCTATAGCGCAGGAAGAGGCTATGCAGGAAGAGGCTATACAGGAGGAGACTGTACAACAGGAGGATGTTATGCAGGAAGAGACTGTTGACCCTCTGCAGATGGCCTATGAAGAGGCCGTAGCCATACATGACGATGGGGATTGGGAACTGGCCGTTAAGAGGTACAAAGAAATTTTGAAGCAGGACAAAACCCATGCGGCTACGCATGCCAATATGGGTCTGGCGTATATGAGCCTCGATAAGAGAGGTGACGCTATTAACGCATATAAGAAAGCGATCGAATACAATACCGAAGATGGAGATGTGCTTTACAACCTCGGCACACTGTATCATGAAAAAGGGAAACATGATGATGCCATAAAGACCTTTGAGGCGATGTTAATGCAATCTTCAGATGAAGAGGATGTGGATCTATATACAAAACTGTACCTGAACCTGGGGAATGCGCATTTTAAAAAGAAACATTACGATCAGGCGATCGAAGCGTATCAGGAGGTCACACGGATTGATTCGGTTAACGCCGAACCGTATTTTAATATGGCCATCGTCTACGCCAAACAGAAAGACGCCGATGGCGTCATTGCTAGCCTTCAGATGTATATAGACAAAGCAGATGGCGCTGAAGATACGGACCAGATCCAGATGTGGCTCGCCCAGCTAGGCGCTGCAAGCGAAACAACCGACGAAGATAATTAGCTTAGACTATGCACCGATCACCTCATCATATAGACCGCCGTACGTTTATCAGCATGTCGGTTGTGGTGCCGTTCGTGCCCCATGCATTGATCAATGGACCGGCGCCGCACCCTGTGATGTCCTTCGACCAATACAGGTACATTCCGATAGGTATCAGATTGATGATCTTTTACCCATCATTGTAGACGCCTGTCGACGACAACAGGACGTCTTCCCTCTTGAACCCGAGGTCGAAGTCGCCCTGCTTCGCCAGGAGTCGTTATTTAATCCCCAGGCCATATCATTGGCCGGGGCTGTCGGCATCGCCCAATTCATACCGGAAACAGCGCAGGACACCTTCGGGATGCAGGTCTACGTGACCGACGATTATACGGAAGGCGGATCTTTACGAAACGCATTTCTGGAGGAAAACCGGAGGGTCTGTGCAACCCTGCGCAATAATCAGTTCAAGCTGGTCGAAAAACATAAAATTCAAGCGGATAAGTTAAAAAAACAGACGAAGCGAAAATTCATCCGGTATAAAAAAGATTTTGAAACTGAAATCTCTAAAAGAAATAGCGCTGAGCGTATTGCGCTGGATCAGCGATTTGACCCGGAACTGGCCATTCACAATGGGGTTCAGTACCTTGCCGGACTGTGCCGCACCTGCGTAGATCGTTTTCGGGGATCGGTGCGGCATAATGTCCTTCGGGGGCTGGCGACTTATAACGCCGGCCTGGATCAGGTATTTAAATTTGATGGGATGCCGTTTATCTTCCAGGCCGTAGATTATGTCCGGAAAATTATGGTCATATATGATCAACTGATCGATATGCGTAAGGCCAGGTGATAAGGATTTATAATCCGTTTGCCCCTTTACTTATTTACCATTTGTCGATTCTCTTGATTTTTATATGCCGATCTGTTATAGTAGCAATGCATGCTCCCCATAATGGAGAATATCAATCGTCTTGTTTGTATTCATTATATCAACAGTTTGTTCTTTACAAAAAGGAGTGTTCATGAAAGCGTCTTTATATCGGTTGATGATCGCCCTGTGCATGTGCAGTCTTATCGCCGGCCTAACGGTAATTGCTTGTGGCGGCGACGAAGCGGCAGATGAACAGCAGGCTGCTGAACCGGCAGATGAAAATTTCTCGACCCGCCAGGCTCGTATGAAAGAGATCAGCCAGATTTGCGGGGGAATCATGAAAATGATCAAGGAAGGATCTGTCGAATCAATAATGGCCGATGCCGCGCGGCTTAAAGAAATCATGGCCGAGGTCGCCACAATACCACCACCCTATGATACCGAAAAATATAAGTTTTATGCAGCGGATTTTAAGGCTAAAGCGGATGCACTGGCCATGGCGGCCGAAACCGGGTCCGTCGATGAAACCAAGCCGGCTTTTATTACCTTGACGGAAACCTGCGGGGTTTGCCATTATACCTGCAAATATCCTATTGATCTGTAAGAGCCTATCCGAAACCCTCATGGACAGCTATGACAGACCAGACTACAGTGCCTCAAATTCCTCCTGTAGAGGAATTAATTCAATTTGAGCTTTTTTCGGATTTACCGCAATCGCTTGTTAAACGGTTTCATAAAAAAGCGACAAACCGTGAGGTAGAACCGGATGAAGTAATTCTGCTTGAAGGACAGTATGACCACGTCATGTATGTCATGCTCTCCGGCTATGTGCATGTTACGCAGAGCAGCCCGAATGGTTCTGTGCTTATAGGCACCTTAAAGCGGGGTGATTTTTTCGGTGATATGAATCCCCGCACCACGCAGCCGTCCGCTGTGTCGATTACAGCTACGACCGATTGTAACCTGCTGGAATTGTCAAAACCGCAGTTGCAATCGATTCTGGACGCCTCTCCACATGCCCAATCGCTCATAGATCGGACGTATAATAACCGTGCGCTCCGATCAGAACTCCATGGTGTCAGCCTGTTTGAAGGTTTTAACTCGGAAGATCTGGACCGCCTGACGAAAACGGCCACTGTGGTACGTTATCCTTCGGATGCGCCTATTTTTGATGAGGGCGATGAAGGGGATGCGTTCTATCTGATTCGAACCGGTTTTGTTAAAATTCTGAAAAAACGACCATCAGCTAAAGATCTGGTCCTGGCTTATCTCCGTGAGGGGCAATATTTCGGAGAGATGGCGCTTCTGAATGAAGATCCGCGCAGCGCATCTGTCATGGCGCTTACCGAAACGGAAGTCATTCGGATCACAAAAGATGATTTTAACGCGCTGTTGGAATCCCATCGCGATATGCGACGCCAGCTTGTGGATGTGATTTCCCGGCGTGAAGCGCGTAACGAAGAACTGGCTCAGAATCAGTCGCTGGCCCAGACACTCGAGTTTGTCGTTAATCAAGGGTTGATGGAGCAAAATACGGCCCTGGTCATCGACATGGATAAATGCATACACTGCGATAACTGTTCAGATGCCTGTGCCGCTATCCACGATGGTCATTCGCTACTGGTGCGTCATGGGCCGCAACTCGATACCACGACCGCTAATATACAGTTTCCAACGTCATGCCACCATTGCGATGATCCGCTCTGTCTGACCGGGTGTGATTTCAATGCTATGGAGCGTACACCCGCAGGTGAAATCCGTATCATCGAAGAGACATGCACCGGTTGTAACCTGTGCGCCAAGCTCTGTCCGTATGATACGATTGCCATGGTGCCGAGACAGTCGGAAACCAAAGTAGGCTGGATTGATCGTTTGTTGGGCAGAGAGCCCGAACCGGTTTTCGTCCCGACTTCACCGACCGGAAAAAAATATAAACGCCTGGCCATGCAATGCGATCTATGTATCGACCGCCCCCACATGAATTGCGTGTATAATTGCCCGACCGGCGCCATATTCCGCGTCAAACCGTCTGATTATTTCGTCGGCGTAGAAAGCATCAGTTGACACATGGCTCTGCATATCGTAACGCGTCGTTGGTGGTTCAGCATGATCATCACATGCGTGATGCTGAGTACGTTCTACGTAATGTACGCCATACGTTCTATCCCGCGTGGCGGCAGCCTGACTGGATATGTACTGGGTTTTATTGCTACGGGGCTGATTGTTACCCTGATGTTACTGCCTATCAGAAAACGGCAGTACAAGCGTCCTGTAGGGTCACTCGAAGTATGGATGCGTCTGCATGTCATATTGGGGGTCATTACCGCTTTTATCGTTGCCATGCATGCCGGGTTCAAGGTAGTCGGTACGATAAATATCGCGTTGACCGTAGTGTTTGTTCTGACCTTGCTCAGCGGTATGTTAGGCACGTTTCTGTATGAATGGTATCCTCCCATCATCGCCCGGATGGGCAATGATGTATTTCGCCAAAATGTACTTCATGAACAGATCAATGTTCTGGAAGAAGAATTGGATGCAATTCAAGTGGATCAGTCCAAGCAGGTGAACAGGTTGATAAAAAGTATATTTGAACAGAAGAGGGTTCCAGGATTATTGAACCCTCTTCTACTCTGGAAATGGAGCAAAACAAAGGATAACCCGTTCGAGCAAGATCACGATCTTCTCTCCTCCGAAGAACAATCATCATTTCAAACCGCCCGGACGTTGATCGACCGCCATCAAAATCTGGGACATCAGCTGCTTTATCAGCATTTTCTACGCCAGTGGTTATGGAGCCACATTCCCTTATCCGTTGCTTTGGTGACTTTATTGGTCGTGCATATCGTGTCGGGATTATATTATTGAAAAGGATTGTCAACTATCCGATACATCGTTATTTTGAGTGTCATTGCGTCATTGGCCTTTTCTCTCGGCGCCTATCTGGTCGAAGGCGAAGCGGCGTTTCAAAGTGGCCGCCTCCTCCTTGGTCATTCCAGTGTGGATAATCAATGTGGAAAATGCCATACCCCCTGGGGTAGTGTATCCAACGATAAATGCGCGGCCTGCCATCTGGATTTATTTGCGCGGGAACCCAATCACGGTAAAGAAAAACCATTGTGTGCTAATTGTCATCTTGACCATAGAGGTCGGCATTTCGATATTAAGACTGCGGCTAAAAAACTGAAAGCACTATAAATCTGAAATAAGCTCGGAGGCGTTTTATGTATCTCTTTTATCGATATCGTCTTGTTCTGATCAGCGGGTTGCTCGTCTTCTTTTTCTCCGGTTGCTTCCTTCCCATTCCCTTTTTGGGCGGCGGTGATGACGAGGCGTCCACCCCTGAAGGGGATCTGATCATTTCGGAAGCAGCGCGGACCACTCAAAATGCGGTATCCGAAGCGCTTGAAGAAGTCGATATGGCATTGGAAGATGGTCGGTATGAAGCAGCCGTGATCAACTACAATCGAGCCATCCAGGCCGATTCGACGAATATAGATATCTATATTGAGTTGGCTTCTCTGCTTCAACAACTGGCTTTACAAAAGAAAGATGAGGGCGATTTAGAAGGCGCGCTACAGGAAAATCTGCGGGCGCTTAAAGTCCTGTCCAATTTGGTCGGTACTCGGCTGAGGCCGGCAGTAGAACAGGGTATAGACTTATCCACGTTAGGCGGGTTTACAGATAGTTTTGAAGATTCAGACATGATGCTTGAGGAAGAAGATACGATGGAAGACACCTCGCTTGAGGAAGAAGATACGATGGAAGACACCCCGCCTGAGGAAGAAGATTCTTAGAAACTATTTATAAATGTACAAACTCCGTTCTTTGTTCTTTTGTATTTTGACCCCTGGATGCGGCTCTGTTTTTAACGACTATATCCGAGGATATACAAGCGCAGAAGACAAAGGATGAAGGACAAAAAACACGTATGTTACGAGGCTTTTCTTAACATAAGTCGGTTAGTCAGGATGGAATCCAATGGAAAGACGAGTGCTTGTGGTCGAAGACGACCCTCGTGTACTCAGGTTGCTGACAGATTTGTTGGCGGATCAGTACGATGTCATTACCGCTATGGACGGCGAGGCAGGACTTCGTTGCGTTTACCCCCGGCGAAATCGATGTGGTGGTCACAGATGTCAAAATGCCGAAAATGGACGGCATAGAAATGATGAAAGCCATCAAAGCGCTTGATCCAAACGTTGAAGTCATTGTGCTCACAGGCTATGGTACGCTGGAAATGACGATCGATGTGCTTAGGAACGGCGGATATGACTTTCTTAAAAAACCGGATGAAATTCCTCAGCGAATTCGGCTAACCGTACGACGTGCTTTCGAAAAACGTCAATTGGGTCTGGAGAACCATGATCTGGTAAAGGCTCTGGAAGAAGCCAACGCCGGTCTTGAAAAACGGGTAGCTGCAAAAACCGCTGAACTGGAAAGTGCCAATCAGCAGTTGGAGAATACCCTGTTGACGCTGGCTGAAATCAATCAGACTTTACGTGAAACCAGCTTTATCGATGAAACGACAGACCTCTTTAACCGACAGTATTTCGAACAACATATTTCAGAGGATGTGGAAAGCGCCAAACGATACCATTGGGATTTTTCTCTGGTGATCTTTGAATTCTCATATCCCGGTCAGGATGATTCAGCCAATCAGGAGTCAAACAACAGAACCCTGCGATGGATTGCCGATACCATCAGAAACCATCTTCGAGAAGGAGATCTGATAGCCCGGTACGACGACAATAGATTCGTGCTGTAAAGCCGATGCCCATACGTATTCCGTCCGCAGGGACGCTCCTGAATAGCCACGATTTGTTAAAGGCCTTGAGCGGCCTGTGGCATCATCATTCTCATACCTTTCAGGCGATGCTCAGAACGCGTCTGGGTAAATCCTATATCATCGTTGTTAATTCCGGTACCACCGCCTGCTATATTTCTCTGAAAGCCATAGCAGCAAGTCGAACCTCTCGACGTGAAGTGGTCATACCTGCCTACACAGCACCGTCCATCACACTTCCGATTAAAAAAGCTGGCCTCATACCCCGTCTCTGTGAGGTTTCCCTTGATACGTTAAACATGGACCCGGCCCGGCTCGAAGAGGCCATCGGACCGAATACACTCTGCGTAATGCCGGTTCATATGTTCGGTCTGCCCTGCGATATGGATGCCATCCGTAAGGCCCTACCGGATAAGGAGATGATTATCCTTGAGGATGCCGCCTCATCTTTTGGATCAAAATTAGGGAACAGAGAAACAGGGGCGTTAGGCGATATCGGATTTCTGAGCTTTAACCGAGGTAAGAACCTCTCCACGCTGGCCGGCGGCTGTATAGCGACAGACGAGACGCTGATGTACGAACACATGGAGCGTGAAAAGCAGAAGCTTCCTGTATTGGGCGCCATCGATCAATTAAAACTATGGCTAAAGCTGGTCGGACTATCTGCTGCTGTCCGGCCAATAGGGTATACCTTACTCTATGAATTGGTAAAACGATTTAAATATACAGAACTTCATACAGATTTTATATCTTTCCAGTTTCCGGACGTACTTGCCGGGACTGGGGTGTCCCTTCTAAATCGGGGTGACGATATATTTCGGCGGCGCTATGAAAATGGTCGGCTTCTTCAGGAGGCGCTTGATGGGGTGGACGGAATTCGGTTGGCCAGACCGGTAGATGAAGCCTATACCGCTTACAACCAATTCCCCCTGGTTATTGAAAATCCTTCCCGCCGGGATGCGCTGGTGGACGAAATCTATCGCCGAACAGGTGTTGAAACAACCACGCTTTACCCCGACCCTTTACATCGTATCTACGATCTGGGCTATCCGGCAGATGATGATCCATTTCCTGATGCAACTTATATCTCCCATCGTTTGTTGTTGATCCCTACGCACCCATTGATGAAACAGAAGACGCTCGTACGGGTCGCCGATATCATTCGCTCGCCTGGCAAATAACTCCTGTTTAGGTACTTTATACCCCTATATCAGGAATTTTCTTATTTACCTGCGGCGGTTAAAAGATATATTTAAGGTATGGGACTTCCGGGCACCGTCCGGAAATGTATCTGAATATTGTGATTTTCCATCCCTCAGGGAGGCAGGCATGCTGGCCTATAGGAACCTCGGACGCACCATTCAGAAAGCCTTGACGCAGCCGAAATATGCGTATCAGGCCTTTCAAGCACGCTTCAAATCTTATCTGTCTTATCGTACAGGTGACGGATATAGTGCGCCGCCCGAGACCATATCCCTGTTCCTGACCTTTCGCTGCAACCTACGCTGCCATATGTGTGGTCAATGGGGTGATGCCGGCACCTTTAAAGATTTACCGGGGGAACAGTTGCGCAGCGGACTTTCTCTGGATGAAATCAAAGCGCTGGTGGATAGCGTATCGACACACAAACCGACTTTCACGCTGTTCGGCGGTGAACCGACTATTTATAAAGACTGGGTCGAGGTCGTTCGATATATTAAGAGTAAAGGCATGCGCTGTAATATGGTCACCAACGGCATGCATTTGGTCAAGGCAGCTGATGAAGTGGTGAAAATCGGGATGGACGAGATTATCCTGTCCCTGGATGGAGAAGAAGGTGTACATGATAAAAGCCGTGGCCTGGAGGGTGCCTACGAACGGATGAAAAAGGGGGCTCAGGCGATTCATGACGCCAAACAGATACACGGGGTCAAGCGTCCGGTAATCACCGTCAATTGTACGATGAACGAGAAGAACTATAGAGATTTGCCAGGGGTTCTTCGCGCAGCGGAAAAGCTGGGCGCCCAGGTTGTCACGTTCCATCATCTCCTCTTTCTGACGCAAGAAACCTGCCGGCTTCACAATCAGATCTTTGAAGCGAAATTCGGCACACCATGTCAAGACTGGTTCGGTTTTATACATGATGGCCCGCCGGATATGGATGCAGATACATTGATTCAGGAAATGGAGGCCTTGAAACGCAACGACACCAAGGTAGCCGTTGCCTTTTATCCCAATTTTACCCACGATGAGATTCGGGCTTACTACTCGGAAGACGACTTTTCACCGACCAGCTATAAAGGACGATGTCTGAGTCTCTGGATCGCAGCCTATGTCTTCCCCAACGGTGATGTAAGAGCCTATCATTCTATGGACTATACACTCGGTAATATTAAAGAGAATTCCTTTATGGAGGTTTGGAACAACGAACGGTTCCGGGATTTTCGACGCCATGTAAAGGATATTAAACGATTCCCCGTATGCTCACGAGGGTGTACCGAACTGTATAGATACGGATAATGATATTTGGTGATTGGTGATTTAGTGATTGAAAAACCAATCAACTGAGAAGTACCTCAACAAAAATCATTGGGAATTTTTATCCTGGATCATAGCACGCGACAAACCTTCAATCACTAAATCACCATTCTCCATTCACCATTTTCAACCTATGTCCCGTCGTATCAAAATCGTACATATCATCACCCGATTGGATCAGGGTGGATCCGCTGATGTAGTCATGGAGTTGGCTGGGAGAATGGATCAGGAGCGGTTTGAGGTTCAGATCATCACGGGGAGAACACTGGAACCGGTGAGAGATCTGGCCGGATATCAGAAGCGGACAGGCGTACCGGTGACCGAGTATCCTTATATGCGTCGAAACATTATGCCCCTCTATGATGCACTGACTGGCCTGTATTTAATACACCGCTTGTGGCTTATTAAGCCGGACATTGTGCATACGCATACATCGAAGGCAGGTATTTTAGGCCGTATTGCGGCCGCTGTTACCGGGGTGCCCATCATCATTCACGCTCCGCACGGTCATATCTTTTACGGATACTTCGGTCGGTTTATTTCCAGCTGTTTTATATGGATTGAAAAACGGATCGCCCGATTCACAGATCGGATTATTACCTTGACGAAACTAGGTGCGCAAGACCATATTCGGTACGGCGTGGGGGCCCCTGAGCAATTCTTATCTATTCCATGCGGTGTTGATCTATCACGTTTTACAGATGCGGAGAAAGAAGGAGAGAGGCTTCGTCAGGATCTGGCAATCGATCCGGATTTGCCGATGATTCTCTGGGTAGGCCGTCTGGTCCCGATTAAGGGATGTGATGTATTTCTAAAAGCCTGTGCCATTGTTACGACACGGCTGCCCGATGCACGGATTTTCATCCTGGGAGATGGCTATCTGGCGGATTCATTGAAATTGCTCGCTACGGAGCAAGGGCTTGACGATCATCTTCGTTTTATGGGACAGCGTTCGGACATAGCCGCCTGGATGTGGGCCGCGAGTTTCCTTGTCCTGTCTTCAATCAATGAAGGGCTGGGCAGGGTTCTTGTGGAGGCCATGTCCACCCATACGCCGGTGGTGGCAACGACCGTAGGGGGGGTGGGTGAGATTATACAGGACGGCATCACCGGTTTGCTTGTTCCCCCCTCAGATCCGGAAAAACTCGCAGAAGCTATGCTGTACCTTCTGGAAGACAGCGTCAATGTTCAGCGTATGGGTGATCAAGGCAGTAAACGGGCGCAAGACTTTGACACTCAGCATATGGTTAATAAAACCGTGGCCCTGTATGACGAGCTGCTAAAGGAGAAGAATCTATGCGCCGCCTGACCCGCCCGGCAATTGGCTGTTTGTCTTTTGTCCACCTGCTGTTTGTCTTTTGCCCGATAGCGACGACCGCACAGGAAAGTTCCGTACAACTTCCCGGTGCAGTGCACATTGATGCCCTGGATACAGGTGAAGGTCAGACTTCAATCGCCGAAGCCGTCAGCATGGTCGACCAGGCCGGTCTGGGGGTTGCAATTATTACCCCTCACGATCAGTCCGTGGTGGAATACGGGCTGCCCCCCTTGCGAAACTTGCTTAAAGTGAAAATATCTCGGGAATCAATACAGGACTTCGGTGTTGAACGCTTCATCGAAAACATACGCAGTACAGACGAAGCAGTCCCGGGGGTGATCACCATAGACGGAGCGGAGGCCATCCCAGCTTATTACTGGGACCGGGGTGTTCTAAGCGGCCTGCCGACGGTACGGAATCTCCACAAGCATATGCTTATTATCGGCCTGCCGTCTGCCGAAAGTTATGCACAGATCCCCTCAATAACCAATGGATTTCCGCATGAGTTCGGTCTGTTCTGTGTCTTATCGTTCTGGCCGGTACCCGTGATTCTGATCGGCCTTCTTATGATTATTCGAGCACGACAGCATAACGTCATAGACGATCCACATAGTATTAAATCCGGTCTTCTGACGGCGGTTATAGGCGGATTATTTTTCGCTAATAGTGTCCCCTTTTGTTCGCCTTTTGATGTGTATCACGGTGACCAGGGTGAAAAGCCCTATCAAGCCGTGATCGATTACGCCAACGAACAGGGGGCGATGACGTTCTGGGCACACCCTGAAGTCACTAATCGTATCCCACAATCTACGCCCTGGCCGGCCTCTATACTGGCAGATAGCGTGATCTTTGAGACATCTCCGTATAACAACTCCCTGCTCAATACCACCGGTTATACCGGATTCGCTATATTTGAAGCAGGGATGCGCGTGATCGGTAAACCCGGAGGGATATGGGATCAGGTGCTGCTCGAATATTGTGCCGGTCTGCGTAAAAAACCCATATGGGCGATAGCAGAACTGGATTTTGAACTCAGGCCTGAAGACCATGGGGTCACCACCAGTCAGACCGTATTTCTGGTAAAAGAGGGTGGCCGAGCAGGGGTTTTAAACGCTATGCGGGACGGCGCTATGTATGCACGCCGGGCACCGGGAGAGCGATTTAGTGTGCCGTCATTTACTGTGTCCGGTTCCTCCGGTACGTCTGACGTGGAAATGGGCGGCCATGTGCGTCTGGCGGAAAGTCCGCGCATTCTTTTTCATCTCAAAACGGCGACAGACCGACCCCAGAACCTGAAAATATTGATACTTCGAGGCAGTGATGTCATCCGTACCGTTTCAACAACCAGGGACACGATCGTTGTATTCGATGATCCGGTGCACTCCGGTTCCGGGACCACCTATTATCGATGCATCGTCATGGTTAATGACTGGCCGGTCCTGGCGACGAATCCGATTTTTGTGACGATCAACATACCTGTCGGTCAGCAGACGAAACCATGGAAGCAGGAGAAGAAGACGTGATCGTCTCCATACATCAGCCGAATTTTGTACCGTGGTTGGGTTTCTTCGATAAGGTGGATCGTTCAGATATTTTCATTCTACTGGATAACGTACAGTTTGAAAAAAACGAATGGCAAAATAGAAATCGAATCAAAGGCCCTAACGGCTTGCAATGGTTAACGGTGCCGGTTCAACATCGTTTTCCGCAAACGATTGCGGAGGTCTGTATTGACAACAAAACCAACTGGCGCAGGAAACATTGGAATGCCATCACGTCCAATTATCGTAGGGCGCCGTTCTTCGATCGGTACAGTCCGCTTTTTGAAAATGTATATCTGCAGGAGTGGACCCGATTGGTCGATTTCAACATCTATTTGTTGAAACAGGTGTTTGACATGATCGGATTAAATAAGCCCATACGCCTGGCGTCCGAATTTCAGATCAACCAGGCTTCCTCGTCACGCCTGGCGTCTTTATGTAAAGCGGTGGATGGCGATATCTATCTGGCCGGGGCTGGTGGCTATAACTATCTCGATACGACGCCGTTCGAATCGTCCCGGATCCAAATTGAATACCAGGAATACAGGCATCCGGAGTATCCACAATTGTTCGGCTCGTTCATAGCCCATCTATCCGTGCTGGACCTGATGATGAACTGCGGTGATCAAAGTCTTAACGTCATTCGGAGAAAGACAGGGACGTAAAGGACAAGATATGAATATTCTGGCTATCGGTTCGCATCCTGACGACATAGAATACGGCTGTGGCGGGACGCTACTCAAATATGCCCAGAAGGGGCACCACGTGTATCTATTTATCGCGACGCAGGGGCAAGCAGGCGGTAATTCGGATATCCGCTATCAGGAACAATTGCATTCTATTGAGATTCTGGGGGCCAAAGAAGTGTTCTGGGGAGGCTATGTGGATACCCAGATTCCGTTAAACCAGGAACTGATTACCAGGCTGGAGGAGGTCATCCGACAGATAAAGCCCAACTTTATTTTTGTACATTTTCTTGAAGATACCCATCAGGATCATCGGACGCTTACAAACTGTGCTGTTTCTGCTACGCGATATATCCCGAACGTGATGTTTTACGAAGGCCCCACCACCAGAAATTTTCTGCCGTCGGTTTATGTGGATATCGACAATACGCTGGAGAAGAAGATTGAACTCCTCCAGGCGCATCAGTCCCAGGTAACCAAGCTGTACAATAAAGAGTTCGAGGATCTGACGATTATTGAGAGCGCCCGATCCTGCGCCAACTTTCGAGGCGTACAAAGCCGGGTTAGATATGCGGAAGGATTTGTGCCGTTGAGATTGTTTATAAATATATAATGTTACGCAAAAACCGCGTAATGTTTACATCAATCATGATTCCACACTCACGTTCAACGATAGGAGAAGAAGAAGCGGAAGCCGCCGCCGCAGTAATCCGATCAGGGCTGTTGGTTGATGGTGAGCAGACAAAACAGTTCGAGCGTCTGGTAGCAGAACAGACCGGTGCAGCATGGGGCGTGGCCGTTGGGACCGGCACGGCGGCGTTACACCTGGCACTCCTCGGGCTTGGTGTCGGCCCCGGTGATCGGGTAGCCATACCAAGTTATGTTTGTGTCGCCTTGCTGCATGCCATTCGTTATTTGAATGCAGAACCGGTGGTGATAGATATCGATCCGGACACGTTGAATATCGATCCGGATGCGTTGAAACGATCGGCTCCGGCCCGATTGAAAGCAGTCATTGTACCTCATATGTTCGGTCTGCCTGCCGAATTGAACAGCATTCTGGCCTTAGGCGCGCCGGTGATCGAAGATTGTGCCCTTGCCATCGGCGCCGAATACCGGGGGAAACCGGTCGGCGGTCAGGGCCATCTCGGCATCTGCTCATTTTACGCAACCAAGATGATCACCACCGGGGAAGGCGGCATGGTTGTGGGCCACGATGCCGATGTATTACAGCGTCTGCAAGATCTGCGGGACTATGATCAACTGGAAGGAGATACGGTACGGTTTAATTACAGATTGACCGAAATGCAGGCCGCAATAGGACGGATTCAACTTCGTCGTTTACCGACATTTCTGGAGAGACGTCGTCACATCGCGACGCGATATCATGAAGTCTTCGAAAGGATGCATTGCCGGCAGCCGATAGAAATCCCTGATGCGGTTCATGCGTACTATAGATATGTCATACAATCGTCCGACCAGCATCCCGTAAATCTAGACCAATGTATCGCACAACTCGATCAGAAAGGAGTGGCCTGTCGTCGGCCTGTTAGCAAGCCGATTCATCAACTTCTCAATTTGAAGACATGTCCCGACGCCGATGCCGTTTTTAAAAGAGCGCTCTCCATCCCCATCTATCCAACGCTTACAGATCAGGAATTAGCCACAGTAATCGATGCGGTTCATGAAGTGACAGGGTAAGCCAGCTATGCCATCTCAAAACATACAAATTCAGTGGAAATCTATCCTGTTGCATTGTGTACCGTCGGGTATGGTACTGGCGCTGTTATTTGTCCGTGATCCAATCCGCTGGTGGTTTTTTGAACACCCCTACCTGCGAATGATTTATCTGCTGATTTTTGCGAGCGCCACAGCGTTTATGCTGGTACCTCTGGTCAGCATCCTGGCCCGCTATATCGGTGCGTTTGACCATCCGGACCAGCGTAAAGTACACCGTACCCCTACTCCGGTACTCGGCGGGCTGGCTATATTTATAGCGTTTGCTATTACGGTATTGATCAACAACATTTATACCGATGAGTTGAAAGGGGTCGCTATTGCCGGGACACTGGTATTTCTGGTAGGAATGATAGACGATATTCGGCCGTTTTCTGCCAAGTTGCGGTTATTGGTTCAGGTTGTGGCCGTTGGGATTATGATCGAATACGGGGTCCGGGTCAGTTTCATGCCGGATTCCTGGTGGGGAGACCTGCTCGAAATTCTGTTTACCATGATCTGGATGATTGGTATCACCAATGCGGTTAATTTTCTCGATGGCCTGGACGGTCTCGCCTCCGGCACCGTCATGATCAGTGCGGCAGCTTTCAGCCTGATCGCCCTGCAGACCGGTCAGCCCTATATGCGGTTCCTGTCTATCGCACTGATGGGAAGCTGTCTCGGCTTTCTGCCGTATAATTTTAGAAGGGGAAAACCCGCCGGCATCTTTCTGGGCGACGGCGGCAGCAATTTCATAGGGTTCACCATCGCGGCCATCGGCGTACTCGGCCAATGGGGTAACGGCAGCGGCAGCGTCAACCTGATCATTCCGATTTTGATCCTGGGTGTGCCTATATTTGATACCACCTTAACCACGATTATGCGAATTAAAAATCGCCAGGTGAAATCCTTTTCTGAATGGGTACATTTTACGGGTAAGGATCATTTTCATCATCGTCTGGTGGAAATCGGTTTCAGTCCTAAACTGGCGGTGTTCGCTATCTATATGGTCACTATTTCCCTGGGAATCGGCGCCGCCGTCTTACGCAACAGTGAAGGAGTAGATGCTTTTTTACTCCTCTTACAGGCGTTCATTCTGTTCAGTATGATCGGTTATTTCATGGTGTTCGTAAAACAACATTTCCGATTGAAATCGTGATAAATAAGGACCAAGTCATGAAAATACATATCGATAAAAACAGCATCACGTGGCGCAAGTTGAGGGACGAACTGGTGCTGATGCATCTGGATACAGGCGCCTATTACAGTCTTAACGAAACGGGCGTGATTATCTGGCAGGGAATTGTAGATGAACGCCCACATGAAGATATTGTAAACGACATGATCGAGATGTTTGATGTAGACCGTGAGACCATCGCCCGGGATTTTGAGCGGGTTGTGAATGAGTTGGCCGACCAGGGGTTGGTGGAGTTAGTTGAGGAAGAAGTGAAAGGATAATCTATTGCGGATTACGGATTGCGGATTAAATACGATATCCGTGTCCATTCGCCCAATCAGTGTCATTCGCGTTCCATATAGAGGAGTATATATGAAAGAGTCCACGCTCGACCATCTGATTGCCAAGCAGACGGAATCTCTGGTGCCCTTTTCAGTGGGTTTCGAGATGACGAGCCGATGCAATGAAGACTGTTCTCATTGCGTACGCAGTCGCTGGATGGATAATGAGTTGACCTACGAAGAGATCGTCGACATCCTGCATCAACTGGCGGATGAAGGGGCGGTCGAACTGACCTATACCGGCGGTGACCCGCTTGTGCGGCCGGATTTCATGCGCATCATGCGGAAAAGCCATGAACTCGGCTTTGCCTTGTTTCTATTCACCAACGCGACGCTGATCACCCGGGAAATCGCGCAGGAACTGGCTGAACTGCGAGTACAGGAAGTCGACATCAGCGTGTACGGCGTGACCCCCGAAGTGCATGACGGTATTACGCGGTTGAAAGGCTCACTGAGACGCACGATGCGGGGTGTCGAGTATCTGGGCGAGGCCGGTGTGCCGGTCAACATCAAGATGGTGCTCATGAAACAGAATTTTCATGAACTGCCTGCGCTCAAGGCGTTATGCCAGGAACGCGGATGGGATTTCCGATACGACTATATCCTGTTTCCGAGAGACGACGGTTCCACGGATGTCTGGGACTACCGGGTATCGGATGATCAGATCCGCATTGCGGATCGGATGCAGAAAGACGACGAAATGCGTCTGGCAATAGCCCATGCCGAGGATCAGACTGTACCGACATTGCCGGATCTTTCTGTGGTGGATGATCCGGATATGATCCCGATGGACGCCTGGCATTCGATTGAGGAATCGGCAGGTCTGAGCGGTCCTATCGGTTTATCAGAATCGCACTGCATGCTGACAGCCGAAAGAGAACAAACAGATCTGATAGATACCGGTCAGATCGGTATGGCGAATGAGCCCGTACCGGAACAACCCAAGAAGAAAGGGGTTTGCAGCGCCGGCTGGAATTCCGTGTCAATTACGTCCTGGGGGGAAGTATTGCCCTGTATCACCTGGCGCATGAGTCTGGGCAATCTGCGCCATCAGTCGTTGCATGATATCTGGCATCATTCACCATTGCTGGAACGGATACGGTCGTTATCCCACGATGATTTTGACACCGCCTGTTCATCCTGCGGCGTCATCTCTCAATGTCACAAATGTCCGGGGCTGGCCTACAGCGAGCATCGGGATCCACTGCTGCCGTCATCGGATCGTTGCCGGGCGACGAAAGCCATACATATACTGGAGGGTCATGATGAGTCAGGAGAAGCCGCGAGCTAAACAGCCCTACATCGTACCGGAACTGACGAGCTACGGATCGCTGCAACGCAAGAAAGGCGAGCGGTCGATGTTTCTGGAAGGTACAGGCAACGTCGTCAAATGCCGACTTCACCGATGTCAAGGGCCTCCCGCACAGTTCAAATTCAACTGCTGATGTGAATGGCTAACCATCCACCTACATTACGCAGGTTGCTACGTACCTATCTTCAACGGCGTAGACCGCTAATACGGCAGTTGGCGTTTAACATTCACGGTGTGGATCTCGACGTGACGACCGACAGGGAGGAGACGGCGCAGGCGATCAGCATGATGCTCAAGCATGCCCGGCGGCGCAAACCGGCCTCTCAAGATCGTTTGCAATGCTACGTGTATTCCGAGCCGACCGACCGACCGCCGATCCTGGATAAGTTTCCGGATGCCGAGTTGTTGATGGCATGGGAGACCACGGGGTATTTCGGGTGGCGGGATCTCTGTTTGATCGATTTTTATCCGTGGGGCACAGCGATTATTGATCCGGCCCGTAGTGTGGCCGTTCTTATACTTAATTCACTGGAAATACCGCCGCCGCTGATTTTTTCCAACCAGGTGTTCTTTCAAACGCTGGAAATCCTGCTCCATACACGCCAATTGTATCCGATTCATGCGTCGGTCGTGGCGCGTGGGCGTCGAGCCGTGCTCTTTCCCGCCGAATCAGGGGCAGGCAAGACGACACTCGCTCTGACGCTCGTTCAGGCCGGCTATCGATATCTGGGCGATGACAAACCTCTTATTGCCTACCGAAATGGACGCCCGCATGTCCTGGCTTTTCCCGAACCGGTCAATACCTATGTGGATGAACTTCGGCAGTTCGACCACCTGCCCAAACGCATCCACCCGGAAATCCCACCGGATATTCCTCTGAAACAATCGTTTTATATTGAGGATTACTGGCCCGGAAGTGTACTCAATTCAGCCTATCCCAAAGCGATTGTCTTTCCTGAACCCCGCCTCGAAAAACCCGGCACGCCAACCCTTATCGAGGCTGTCTCCCCAGCCGAAGGACTTCGCCGCCTTGTCGAACTGAACTGGCCGGATCGTTTGCCCTGGGGTTTTAACGGCTTCTTTGACATGATGCGCGATCTGGCGGAGCGGACACCCTGCTACACTATCCGCTGGGGGGACTCACTGGAGGATGTACCGGGGAAGATCGGGGAACTGCTGGATGGGAGGGTGGAAGGGTGGAAGGGTGGGGTGATGAGATAGAATGGAATGGATACAGCATGCCGTGTCCATCCCATGCAGTCACTTCCTGCTCTTCCCCAGCAGCTTATCCACCAGTTCGATCTTATTCGCCCGCTTCAGCGTATTATAAATCCAGGCGCGATTTTCTTTTTTGTACCAGAAGAAAAAACGGTGCTGATCCTTCTTTTCATTGGGCGTACGGGCGGTATACATTCTCTTCAATGTATAGGGATGATAGCCGGAGTAGTAAATGACCGTGGCCACGGTCATCGGCGTGGGGGTGAAATCCTGCACCTGTTCCAGTTGAAAGCCCAGGTCCTTGGTCTCACAGGCCAGATTGGCCATGTCTTCGACCTGAGAGCCCGGATGGCTGGAAATGAAGTAGGGGATGAGCTGTTGTTTTAATCCGGCCTTTTTGCATATCCGGTCGAAATTCTTCTTAAAGGCGTGAAAGAATTTGAACGAAGGTTTACGCATCACTTTCAGTACTTGATCCGACGTGTGCTCCGGTGCGATTTTCAAACGACCGGAGACGTGGTGCTTGACCAGTTGTTCCGTATATTCATCATAGTGGTTGTTTTTGTTCTCTTCTTCATTCTTGCCAATCAACAGATCATGGCGAATACCGCTGGTTACAAAAGCCTTTTTTACTTTGGGATGAGCCGAAGCTTTTTTATAAATATCAATAAGAGGCTGATGATTTGTGTCCAAATTGTAGCAGACCGTCGGATGGATGCACGACGGACTGACGCATTTGTCGCAGATGGACTGATCCTTCCCTTTCATTTTGTACATATTGCCGGACGGCCCTCCCAGATCACTGATGTAGCCCTTAAAATCCGGCATCTGTGTGATCTGCTCCACTTCTCTCATGATGGACGCTTCGGATCGACTGGCAATCATCTTGCCCTGATGGGCTGAAATGGTACAGAAACTGCACCCACCGAAACAGCCGCGGTGCATGTTGACGGAGTGTTTGATCATTTCATAAGCGGGGATCGGTCCTCGCTTCTTATATTTCGGATGAGGCATACGTGTGTACGGCAGATCAAACGACGTATCCACTTCCTTTTCCGTCATGGTCTGGAACGGCGGATTGACAACCAGCGTCATATCACCCACCTGCTGTGTCAGACGACGGGCGAACTGCTTATTAGATTCCTGCTCTATATATTTAAAATTCCGGGCAAAGGTCTTCTTGTCTTTCAGACACGCCTCGTGTGAGGCCAGTTCGAACGTCTCCCATTTTTTGTTTTTGGGCAGGTCTTCCTCTTCAGGCTGTAGAAAGGCGGTCTGCGGCACTGTTTTCAGGGACGAAAAGGGTACCCCTTTTATCATCAGACTGAGCATAAAGCGCAAGGGCTGCTCGCCCATGCCGTAAACCAGCATATCCGCGCCGCTATCGACCAGAATAGAGGGCTTGAGTTGATCCGACCAGTAATCGTAATGGGTCACGCGGCGTAAGGACCCTTCGATGCCGCCTATGATGACCGGCGTATCCGGGTAGAGGTCTTTTACAATCTTTGAATACACCACCCCGGCATAGTCGGGACGAAAACTCGCCTGCCCGCCGGGTGTATACGCATCCGTCGATCTCAGGCGTTTGGCCGCCGTATAATGATTTACCATCGGGTCCATACACCCGGACGAAATTCCGAAAAACAAGCGTGGCTTGCCCAGCTTCTTAAAGTCACGCAAATCATCCCGCCAATTGGGTTGCGGCAAGATCGCGACCTTCAGTCCTTCCGATTCGATAATCCGGGCGACGGCGGCATGACCAAACGCAGGATGATCCACATAGGCGTCGCCGGATATGATGATCACATCCAGTTCATCCCATCCCCGCATGAGGACCTGGCTCCGCGTGGTCGGCAGCCAGTCGTTAATATGGTTTTCTTCGGACATAATAGATCCTCTGGTTCGCGCTGGTGGCAGATCGTGGATAGCAGGTTGTAAGCGTCTTGGTTATAATAGGGTATTTGAAGGCTGGAGGCAAGTAGTTCTCTAGGCAGGGGCATACGGTCAGATCAATAATCAGGGATATATAAACAATTGATAAAACAGGCTATATCATTTATCTTAGGGCTTTCGGAAACGGCGCAGGATAAAATTCAACCCTCATACATCCCCCATCCCGGCGTTACCATCCGAACCGTGAACTACTGGAGGTTATCATGTCCAGCATCACACCCGACCAGGTCGATTTTTATCAAAAAGAACGGGTATCATCTCCACTACAAGCCGGTACTGACGCCGGCCCGATTTCAGCGACTCAAGACCCTGTTTGAAGAACTTCTTGCGCAGAGTGATAAGCGGCCGGATGAACTGAATGTACCCCATTTTGACGAGCCCCGCCTACTGGATTTTCTGCTTGACGATGACGTGGTGGATCTGGTCGAGCCGTTTATCGGGCCGGACATCGGTCTATGGACCAGTCACTTCATCTGTAAAGAGCCGCACATCGGCCGGGCGACGCCCTGGCATGAAGATTCGTATTACTGGAAAGTCCGGTTTCACACTTTTCCCGCCATTGCCACAGTCTGGCTGGCCATTGATCCGTCGGACCGGGGAAACGGTTGTATGGAGGTCATTCCCGGTACCCATTCGGACGACGATGCCGAATACGCAGACGTGGACCCGTCAAAAAACACCTTTTCACAACAAGCGCTCAACGTCAATGAGCGTAAGACCGTGTATTTTGAACTGGAATCCAATCAGTGTTTGGTACACGATGCTCGCCTTCTTCACGGTGCCGACGCCAATACCAGTAACCGAAGGCGGTGCGGGTATACCATGAGGTACTTCTCTCATCAGATGAAATTCAATATGGATTTTGAACGCAACAGGACGCATCGAATGCGGCACTGCCGGGGCCGGAATCCTTACAACAATCCAATGGAAAATTGAAAGGATTCATCCATGAAAATCACCTCCATCAAAACCGCCGCCACCATCGGCCACGGCATGCACCTCTGGGTAAGCGTAACCACCGATGCTGGGATCACGGGCACGGGCGAGTGCGTCCACGGCGGCAAGCAGGCTATCGCCATCATCCAGGATCTTGAGAAGAAACTGATCGGACGAGACCCTTTTGCCGTTGATGCCATTTTTGAAGAGATGCGCCGCAACCATGTCTTCGACGGTGGGGATTCAGGCGCGCTCATTACCGCGTTGACCGGGATCGAAATCGCTCTCTGGGATCTGAAGGGCAAAGCCCTGGGTGTACCGGTCTACGAACTGCTCGGTGGTCAGTTCCGAGATAAGATCCGTGTTTACGCCGATTGTCAGGTGGCGCCGGGCATGAATTTCGACGAAATCAAAAAGGTGGTGGATGATGTGCTGGAAAGAGGCTTCACGGCGTTGAAGATCGATGTGGACATCGATGCCTACGGCTACCGGGATACCGAGGTGGCGCACTTCGAGAAGGACCGGTTCAACTTTACGGCCAATCAGTGGGAACATGAGCGTATGGTGGCGCTGGTAGACATGGTCACCGAGGCCGCTGGACGGGATATAGACGTCGCCGCAGATGTTCACACCAGGCTGGACGTACCGAGCGCTATTCGACTGGCCAGAGCGCTCGAGCCCTACCACCTCATGTGGCTCGAAGAACCGGTGCCAGCGGAAAACGTGGACGCCATGCGCACCGTCACCCAGTCCACCAGCGTACCGATCTGCAGTGGCGAGAATATCTATCTACGCCACGGCTTCCGTGACCTGCTGGAGAAGCAGGCGGTCAACATCATCATGCCCGACATCCCCAAATGCGGCGGTCTATCCGAATGCCGAAAGATCGCCAATATGGCCGAGGTTTACTACATACCCTTCGCACCTCATAATGTGTCGTCACCCATCGGCACACTTGCCTCAGCCCATGTCTGTGCCACGGTGCCCAACTTCCTGGTGCTGGAATTCCACTGGCTGCACCGGGACTACTGGACCACCATCATCCAGGAGAAGACAGACATCATCAAAGACGGTTTCATTCATCTGGACGGCAAACCTGGCATCGGCGTGGAACTTGATGAAGAGGTGGGACGGCAGTATCAGTTTCCGGGGACAACGTGGTTTGAGTGAAATCAATTATAAATTATGAATTATAAATTATGATTGGAAAGGCCTATATGCAAATCATCGATACCGGTATGATCAGTCGGAACGCGCCCGGTACAGATCGGGCCAACTTGACTTTTCCTGCGGTCGTTTGCCTGGTCGATGGTACATTAATGGCCACCTGGCATAGCGGGGCCACGAAAGATGGTGACGACGAGACCATCGAAGTAAGCCGGTCATCGGATCATGGGAAGACCTGGGGTACGCCCGAAAGACCATTCAGTATTCCTGCCCTCAACGGTCTCCGAGGAACCATTAAGATCTGCTACATGACTGAGATTGCACCGGGAAGGCTGATCGCCGCCGCCATGTGGGTCGATAGAGAATCCTATCCGGGCAAGAGCCTGTTTAATCCCGACACCGAGGGTTGTCTGCCGATGGCGATTATCCTGGCTGATTCCTACGACAATGGAGTCACCTGGTCACCCTGGCGTGAGGTGCCCATGCCGGCCGATATCGGTCCCCCAAGCCTGACCAATCCAATGATGCAATTGAAGGACGGGACCCTCGCCATGAGCATCGAGTCGAACAAACACTATGACGATGCTTCAAAATGGTATCAGAAAGTTGTGCTGATGCATTCTACGGATGAAGGACGGACGTGGGGCGAACCGGTGATCGCAGGGTTCGATCCGACCGGCCGGATCTTCAACTGGGATCAGCGCGCCGCCGTGGCGCCAGATGGGCGCATCGGCACGTTCTTATGGACATACGATACTGAAGCGGAGACTTATCTGAATATCCACCGGCGCATCAGCGCCGACGGTGCACGGACCTGGTCAGAGGCGGAAGACCTCGGCATCACCGATCAGGCAGCCCACCCGGCCGACCTGCCGAACGGGCGCACCATCCTGGCCTGGGTAGACCGGTTCAATACACAATCCATACGCGCCCGCCTGGCCCCGGCCATAGACGGCGCTTTCGATCCCGACAGTGAGGTGGTGTTGTATACGCACCCGGCCCCGACAGAAGACGACACGGACCAGACGGGCGCTCTGGGTTTCTCGGTCTGGTCCTTCGGCCTGCCCTATGCGGAAACGCTGCCGGATGGCGATGTGCTGGTGGTCTATTATGCCGGTACCGAAACGGCGATGGATATCCACTGGGCGCGATTGGCGCTCGACGGAAAGTAAGGGGCAACACCATGATACTCACCGTAATCGAGGGCGGCAGCTCTCAGTGGATGAAAAGTCTGATGCGCGATGTCTACCTGCTGGACGAGATCGACGGTGGCGAGATCCGACTGGTTGATCCGAAACGGGAAAACGTCGAAGCCGAAGCCCGGAT